>JAEEGI010008483.1_pt1 | contig 22705 bp, 18 predicted proteins | sample 8958751 | NCBI WGS metagenome assembly JAEEGI01 (sample SAMN16246545, study PRJNA631951) | gut metagenome | biome: gut microbiome; feature: rumen; material: KS-attached | host: Bos | place: Iran: Karaj | collected 2018-10 | reverse complement strand
GCCCTGCACCCGGTATTTGTTGTTAATTTTCGGTTCAAAAACAACAATTCTCACAGTTGTGGCGATAATTGTTGTTCTCTACTCGGTCAGAGACGAGAAAAACAACTAGATTCAGGGGACATGACCGATTATGTTGTTTACTAAACAACTGAAACAGCAGATTGACTGAAATTTGTTGTTTATGTCATTCACCTGCGGCCCTGCAGACCAATTTATAGGCGGGTTTTGTGAAAATGTCATTCTCCGCCTACAAAAATGCCACTTTCACCCGAATTTCCCGCCGTATTTTAGGCGGAAAACAGAAATTTCCTGAATTCCGCCTATTTTTCTCTCTGTTTCTGCCCGTTTGGGGCTGATTTCATAGGCGGAAAACAGCAGATTCCGGAATCCCGCCTACAGAACAGGAAAAACACCCTGCCGAACCTCGGTGCCAGGACAAAAAAAAGACTGTGCAGCCATACTGCACAGTCCCTTGCATCATCAGCGGATGATTATTTCTTCTTTTTAGGAGCCCTTCTGGCGTTCTTGTCTGCCCAGAGGCTGTTGAGGACCTCAAGCTCCATCTCCTCTGTGAGAGGAATGAACGGGTTGAGTCTCTCGGTCTTCCTGACATCAAGCTCCTTGCCTGTGAGCAGGGTGTAGATGTCGCAGTATCCGTCGCAGGCGCGCTCGAAGGCCTCGGCCTTGTGGGCGTTGGTGTCGCGCTCAAGCTCGAGCTGCTTCTTCTCTTTCCTGAGGGCCTTCCTCTTCTCGTTGTACTCTGCCTTGACGGCGTCATCGGCGTCCTTCGGGGTCTTGGCGGCCTTGATCTGGGCATCGATCTCAGCAATCTTCTCGTCGAAGGTGTGCTGGATGTTGATGCACTCGTCAGCGCCCTGACCTGCGGTCTTTCCGACTCTCTTGACGAAGTTCGGGCTTATGCGCTTCTTTGCGTTCTTCTTGTTGATGGCCTCTGAGAGATCGTCCTCCTCATCGTCATCATCCTCTTCCTCATCATCGTCGTCATCATCAGCGGCAACCTTCTTGGGTGCCGGTGCTGGCTCAGGCTCCGGCTCCGGTGCGGGCTCAGGCTCAGGAGCAGGCTCCTCAACAACAGGTTCGGGTTCGGGTTCTGGTTCTGGTTCTGGTTCCGGCTCTGGTTCAGGCTCAGCAACTGGCTCCGGCTCAGGAGCAGGTGCAACTTCCTCAACAACAGGCTCAACGACCGGCTCAGGTTCTGCGACAGGAGCGGGCTCCTCGACAACAGGCTCCGGCTCCTTGACGGGCTCAGGCTCCGGTGCGGGCTCAGGCTTCTTCTCGACAACAGGCTCGGCCTTCTTGGCAGGCTTCGGCTCTGGTGCCGGCTCTTCCTTCTTCTTCACGACAGGCTCGGTGTTCTCAACTGACTTGAGATCCGGAGCGACTGTCTGCTTCTTCTTTGGGCGGAGCAGACTGAACAGCTTGCTGTGGCTTGGCTCGGCGATCTTGGTGCCCTTCTTGGCCTTTTTTCCAGACGGTGCCGGCTGCTCTGGTGCGCTCTTTGCCTGTGCGGCTCTGATCAGCGCCTCTCTCTCGGCACGTGTCATCTCCACGCCGTTGTAGGTGACATAGTAGCTTTTGCCTCTATCCCTGTTCTTTGATGCAAGCTTAATGACTTTGTTCTTTTTCGACATACTCGCTCCAATTTAGTGATTACATATATTATTACACTTCTTTGCCCATTTTCAAACAGAAACATTTATGAAAATTGTTGAAATAATAACGTCAGCCGTCATATTTCATCTCTTTGATGTTCTTTATCTCATCGCGCAGCACAGCGGCACGCTCGAACTCAAGGTCCTTGGCGGCCTGGAGCATCTCGGCCTCGAGCTCCTTGATGTATTTCTTGCGCTGTGAGGACTCGAGCAGGTTGAAGCCCGCCTTGCGGATGCTGATGTCGGTCCTCTCGTTCTCACGCTCGTCCTCGCGCTCACGCTCAAGGATGTCCTCCACCGCCTTGACGATGGATTTTGGAGTGATGTTGTGCTCCTTGTTGTATGCCATCTGGATGGCGCGGCGCTCCTGGGTCTCGGCTATGGCCTCCTGCATGGCGTCGCTCATGCGGTCGGCGTACATTATGACGCGGCCGTTGACATTTCGCGCGGCGCGGCCGATTGTCTGGATGAGAGATGTGGTGCTTCTGAGAAAGCCTATCTTGTCCGCGTCGAGGATCGCAACCAGGGCCACCTCCGGCAGGTCAAGGCCCTCCCTGAGGAGGTTGATTCCCACAAGCACGTCGAACTGCCCGGCGCGGAGGTCCCTGAGGATCTCCACACGCTCTATGGTCTCGATCTCCGAGTGCAGGTAGCGCACGCGCACGCCCTTGGAGGCGAAGAAGTCGGAGATGTCCTCAGCCATCTTCTTCGTAAGCGTCGTGACAAGCACCCTCTGGTTCTGGGCGGTGCACTTTCTGATCTCTCCGAAGAGGTCCTCTATCTGCCCTTCAGTCGGCTTGACTGTGATCTCCGGATCCAGGAGTCCCGTGGGCCTGATGACCTGCGGCACGACCTGGCTGGAGAGCGATTTCTCAAGCTTTCCGGGCGTGGCGGAGACAAAGATGCGCTGGCCTGTGACCTGGTCGAACTCGTCGTATTTGAGCGGCCTGTTATCCAAGGCAGAGGGCAGCCTGAAGCCGTACTGCACCAGGTTGGACTTCCTGGAGTGGTCGCCCTCATACATGGCGCCGATCTGCGGCAGCGTCACATGAGACTCGTCTATGAATGTCAGGTAGTCCGGCTGGAAGTAATCAAGGAGCACTGCGGGCCTCTCCCCGGGCGCCCTGTTGGACAGGGGGCGGCTGTAGTTCTCAATGCCCGGGCAGTAGCCGATCTCCTGCAGCATCTCAAGGTCGTACTCCACACGCGTCTTGATGCGCTCTGCCTCCACAGGATGGCCGGTGTTCATGAAGTGCTCGTACTGCTCCTCCATCTCGCTGCGGATGCGCCCAATGGCTGCGATCACCTGCTCCTTGGGCATGACGAACTGCTTGGCCGGATACAGCGTGAAGCTCTCCTGCCTGTTCTGCTTCTCGCCTGTGAGCGGGTCGAACCACTGGATGCTCTCTATCGTGTCCCAGTCCAGCGTGATGCGCACGGCATTGTCCAGGTACGGCGGGCAGATCTCGATTATGTCCCCGTGGACGCGGAAGCACCCGCGCGTCAGCACCACGTCGTTGCGGTCATACTGCATGCGCGTCAGCTGCTCCAGCTCCGCCTTGTGGTCGAACACCTGCCCCGTGCGGAACACATGCGTCATGTCCCTCAGAGACACCGGGTTGGCAAGTCCGAAGATGCATGACACTGTGGCCACGACTATCACATCACGGCGCTCCATCAGTGAGAACGATGCCGACAGCCTCATCCTGTCTATCTCCTCGTTCACATCGGCGTCTTTCTCGATGTAGAGGTCCTTGCCGGGGACATAGGCCTCCGGCTGGTAGTAATCGTATGTGGAGACGAAATACTCGACGCGGTTCTCAGGAAAGAACGACTTGAACTCCCTGTAAAGCTGTGCCGCAAGTGTCTTGTTATGTGAGAGAATGAGGGTCGGACGCTGGACCTTCTCTATGATTTTGGCCATGGTGAAGGTCTTTCCTGACCCCGTCACACCCTTGAGCGTCTGGAAGCGGTCACCCTCAAGGACACCCTCTGCAAGCCTGTCTATGGCCTGCTGCTGGTCGCCTGAGACATCGAACGGGGCATGCACCACGAACGGCTTGTCCGTCCACTTCACGGAGCCGTGGACATTGTAGACCATGTCCCCTCCCCATGATGAGTCGACCTCCTTCATGCCCGGGCCGTCAGGTCCGGCGTGGAACTTCAGGACATCGTCCTTCGAGGGAAGCTGCATTCCGAATGGTTCTGAGGGGTATCTGTGATTGCTGTCTGCCATATTATCTGTTGATCCAGCTGAGATTCTCTTCCGTCCTCTCAACAAGCGTGATGTTCAGTCTAACAGTGTTGCCGCTTCTGTAGACCATCACCTGCACCGAGTCACCGGGCTTTGTGTTGGACAGGGCCGAGAACAGGTCGTTGTAGTCCGAGATGGAGATACCGTTGATCTCCGTTATGATGTCGCCTCCGAGGTAGATGACGGAATTTCCGTAGCGCACCTGCTGCGTTCCGGCCTTCAGCCCCGCCTGGTCTGCAAGTCCGCCAGGCACGATCTGGCTTACCAGAAGGCCCTTGGAGACCTTAAGTCCAGCATAGTCGACGATGCTCTGAGACAGCTGCACCGGCACAATGTCCAGCCAGCCTCTTGAGACCCTGCCGTAGTTGACTATGTCGTTGACTGAGGCCGCTGCAGTGTTGGAGGCAACAGCGAAGTTCATTCCCTGGCTGGTTCCGCTTGTGCTGTAGATGGAGGTGTTGATTCCGATGACCTGCCCCTTTGTGTTAAGTAGCGGTCCTCCGGAGTTTCCGGGGTTGATCGGGGCGCTTGTCTGCACCATGCCCAGCATGACGCGGCCGGCCTCGTCACGGATCGGGCGGCTCAGGCCGGAGATTATTCCGGTGACCATGGTCCTGTCGTAGCCGAACGGGTTTCCTATGGCTATGACCTTCTGGCCCACAAGAAGCGAGTCCGAGTCCCCGAAGGAGAGGATGCTGATCTTTGCGTCCGACGTGGGGCTGATCTTTATCACCGCGATGTCGTTCTCATCGTCGGACCCTATCAGCTGCGCCTCGTAGACCGAGCCGTCATAAAGGGAGACGGTGATGATGGAGGCATCCTTTATCACATGGTAGTTGGTCACAATCAGGCCGTCGGCAGAGATGAAGAATCCAGATCCGGTGTCGCTCTCAGGCACCGCGTCAAAGTATGACGAGTCATCTGTGACCTGGGTCTCTATGTGCACCACGGCCCTGTTGCTGGCCTCGAATATGCTGATGTTCTGAAGCTCGTCATTGCTGTATGTCCATGCAGCCTGATCTCCCAGGAAGAGAGACACACCTGACTCACCGTAGTAGATGTTGTCCACAGGGACCCCGGCCATCTCCAAGAGGCCCTTCTCCCCGTATGTGTCAAGCACGGACTTGAGGGCGGTCCTGAGCTCCTGAACGCGCTGCTTGGAGGAGATCGCATTGGTCCACCTGACAAGGACAATGCCCGCCAGAACGGCTATGACAAGAGAACCTGCGATTATAAGGACCAGGACGAACCTGTTTTTGATCTTCATATATCAGATACTACTCCAATTCACTCACATTGCCAACTCGTCGCCTGTTGCCCTCCTGGGAGGATCACAGCCCTCGAACAGGCAGTTCAGGCCCGCCGCCTTTGAGGCATAGTCAAGAACCTCACGAATCGTGTTCCTGTCCAGGGAGCTAATCTTTCCCAGAAGGCCGTTGCGGTCAAGATATGCTATCACCGCCCCGTCAAATGTGTCCCCGCAGCCGATAGTGTCCACCACCTCCCCAGCGATGAACGCAGGACAGTCGACGCGGAAAGACCTTGAGAGCCATGAAGAGCCATCTGCTCCCCTGGTGACTATCAGGGCACCCTTGCATGCGCGCCCGAGCTTTTGGGCAGCATCATCAGGGTCCATATCCGGACAGAGGAACGCGAGGTCCTCGTCGCTGACACGGACAAGATCGCTCTTTCTGGCAAGTGTGAATATCATCGTCCTGTAGGATTCCGGGTCAGAGATCATGGACGGCCTGACATTCGGATCCAGGAAGAAAGCGGGATTTCCCTCCATCTTCTCCAGGGCCTCGATTATGGCTTTGCACCCAGGCTCCATCACAAGGGAGATTGAGCCGAAGAACACAAGATTGATGTCTCCTTCGTTGGAAAAAGACTGAGAAAGCTCGGCTTCTGTGATTGAGCAGGCAGCTGTTCCCTTGTAATCAAAGACATAAGACGCCTTACCGTCAGCATCAAGGACAGCCTTGCTGCAGAGCGTAGGCTCAGGGGCGTTGCAGAGCTCCGGATCAAAGAGGACGCCGTTATCTATCATCCTCTCGAGGATCATCAGGCCCTGCCTGTCAGATGAGACCTTGCCGAAATAGGATACGGGTGCGCCAAGCCTGGATGCGGCAAGCGCCACGTTGAACGGACAGCCTCCGACCAGCTCCCTGCTGTTGACAATGTCAATCAATGACTCACCGACACATGCGACCATTAGCAACCTCCGTCTCAAATCACACCTTTGATAATACACTATATGGAGCATTCTTTCCAATTGTGTTAATATCACTCATAACCTTAGGGCTCCTTTGGAAGAGCAGTGGAGGAACATATGAGCAACGAGATCAATGAGATCAAGACAGCCGAAGAGGAGAAAAGCTCCCTCAACTTCATCGAGAAGATAATCGAGGACGACCTCGCCAACGGCAGAGTACCAAACAACACAATCGTGACGCGTTTCCCGCCGGAGCCGAACGGCTACCTGCACATCGGTCACATCAAGAGCATCTGCCTGAACTTCGGTCTTGCACAGAAATACGGCGGAATCTGCCACCTCAGGCTGGATGACACCAACCCCGCCAAAGAGGACATGGAGTACATCGACTCCATCAAGAGCGACATCAGATGGCTGGGCTTCGACTGGGGCAACCATGAGTATTATGCCTCGGACTATTACGACCAGCTCCATGAGATCGCCATCAACCTGATCAAGCATGGCATGGCATATGTCGACAGCCAGACACCCGAGCAGGTCAAGGAGAACCGCGGAACCCTCACCACCCCGGGCAAGAACAGCCCTGACCGCGACAGGAGCATCGAGGAGAACCTCAGGCTCTTCAAGGAGATGGGTGAAGGCAAATACCCGGAGGGCAAGTTCCTCCTCAGGGCAAAGCTCGACATGGCCAGCCCCAACATCAACATGCGTGACCCGGCGCTCTACCGCATCAAGTTCGCAGAGCACCCGAGAACAGGCAACAAGTGGTGCGTCTACCCGATGTATGACTTCACCCACCCCATCTCGGACGCCATCGAGGGAATCACCCACTCCATCTGCACCCTTGAGTTCGAGGACCACAGACCGGCCTACGACTGGGCCTGCTCCATCGACGGAATTGAGCACACCCCGCACCAGTACGAGTTCGCCCGCCTGAACATCAACTACTTCGTCATGTCCAAGCGCAAGCTCCTGAACCTGGTCAACCTCGGCATAGTCAGCGGCTGGGACGATCCCAGAATGCCCACCATCAGCGGAATCAGGCGCCGCGGCTACTCGCCGGAGTCAATGAAGGACTTCGTCGCCCGTGTGGGAGTGGCAAAGGTCGAGTCCGTTGTGGACTACTCCCTTATGGAGTTCTGCGTCCGCGAGGACCTGAACAAGCGTGCAAAGCGTGTCATGGCGGTCCTTGATCCGATCAAGCTCGTCATCGACAACTACCCCGAGGACCAGACCGAGTACTTCGAGATCGAGAACAACCCGGAGGACCCCTCTGCCGGAACAAGGAAGATGCCTTTCACCAAGGAGCTCTACATAGAGCGCGAGGACTTCATGGAGGTCCCGCCCAAAGGCTATCACCGCCTCTACATCGGCAATGAGATCCGCCTGAAGACCGCCTACTACGTCAAGGCCACAAGCTGTGAGAAGGATGCCGACGGCAAGGTCACAGTGGTCCACTGCACCTACGACCCCGAGAGCCGCGGAGGAGAGACCCCCGACGGAAGGAAGGTCAAGGGAACAAGCCACTGGGTCAGCGCCAAGTACGCCATCACAGGCGAGGTCAGGCTCTACGACAAGCTCTTCAGGACCGAGTACCCCGGCGGAGAGACAGGCAACTATCTCGATGACCTCAATCCGGATTCACTGATTGTGGTAAACGATGCCAAGCTTGAGCCGTCCGTCGCCGATGCGAAGCCAGGCGACTACCTGCAGTTCATAAGAAGCGGCTACTTCACGCCTGACTACGACAGCACCCCTGAGCACCTTGTGTTCAACCGCACCGTCACATTGAAGGACTCCTGGGCCAAGCAGAAGGCCAAGATGGGTCTGTAAGATTTATCCGAAATAAAAAAGGGGCTTTCGCCGGATCTGAATCCGCAAAGCCCCTTTTTTTTCAGCTGTTTATGATCTTCAATCTTCCTTGTCTCTCTTCTTGGGGTCAAGGTCCTCTGCGTTCCAGAAGAAGTCGGTGCTGTCCTCCCTTGAGCGGGCAGGCTTGAATGAGTCATAGCCGTAAGGCTTGCTGCTCTTTCTCTTTGAGTCGGAGAAACGCCTCTCACCTCTGTCAGAGGACCTGTCGGTTCTTTCAGGTCTGTCGGACCTGTCAAAACTCCTTCTCTCCCTTGGGGCAGCGTCCCTGTCAAAGGACCTCTCCCTTCTCTCGCGGTAAGGTCTTCTCTCTTCTGAATTCTCTGAGCTCTGGTAGGATCTCTTCTCATCAAAGGTCCTTCTTGAGCGTGCGGGTCTGTCGGCTCTGTCTGACCTGTCAAATGACCTCGGCCTGTCGTATGAGCGGCCGTACGGGCGCTCTGACCTTCTCTCGCCATCTTCCCTGTCAGACCTGTATGATCTGCGCTCTGTGCGCTCCGGCCTGTCCTCGCGGTCATATGGCCTGTCATACTGCTTGTCGTAGGATCTGCCGTACTGCTTTCTCTCGTACCTGTCGCCCTTGTCTGAGTACGGGCGGTCCTCAAGGCGTTCCCTTCTGTAGGGTCTCTCTCCGTCACGCCCACCGCGGTCAAAGCCGCGTCTGTCGTCGCGTCTCTCATCGCGCCTTCCGTAGGTGCGTCTCTCATGGTCACGCGGTCCCCTGGAATCCCTGCTGTAAGGTCTGTCTGACCTTTCCTTTCTCTCTGAACTGTCCGAACTCTTCACGGACTTCTTCTCCGGCTCGCTCCAATCCAATGAGAGCGAATCATCATCAAATGCCATCATCCAACTCCTGACCGTGCCTGCACGGTCCTTCACGAATCCGGGCGCTGCCACCAGCCCCGTTATCTCCTTCACGCTCAGTCCCCTGAGCCTTCTTCTGTCCATCTGGAAAGATCCCAGATTGGTCGAGAACAGGATTATTCCTGTCTTCTTCAATATCTTCAGCAGGTTCTTGACCCACAGAGAATAATCACGTGCGACATCAAAGTCCCCGTCCATCTTATGACTGTTGGAGAAGCTCGGAGGATCGAAGATTATGATGTCATATTTCAGGCCGTCCTTCTCAGCCTGCCTGATGAACTTGGCGGCATCCATGCAGATGCACTTGTAAAGGTCTCCGCTATAGCCGTTGGCCGCAAGGTTCTCCTCTGCCCACTTTGTGTATGTGGCGCTCATGTCGACGCTTGTGACGCTGTTGGCAAGGCCTGCTGCGGCATAGACGGAGAAGCTTCCGGTGTATGAGAAGAGGTTCAGCACATCTGCGTTGGCGCTGCGCTCACGGATGAGCTGCCTAGTAACGGCATGGTCCAGGAAAAGTCCGGTATCGACATATGTGGTGAGGTCCACCTTGAACAGGAGCCCGTTCTCTTTGACTGTTGTGACAACAGCCTCGGAATCTGTCTTCTCATGCTGGGAGCGGTCCGTCCGCTTTGCCCTGAAGGCGTAGACCACGTTGGGGGCATCCAGGTACAGCATCCTGGCGCAGATGTCCAGGCAGCTCTCACGCACCTCGTCGGTCATGGGATCCTTGCCGTAATCGGTGACCTTGGCGTAGCGGCCGTAGAGGTCCACTGTGACAGGATAGCGGGAGAGATTTCGGTCATAGACACGGAAACAGTCCGTTCCCTTCTCCAGAAGATCGTGGCGCAGAGTCTGCGCGTTGTTCTTCAGAATCTTTCCGAAATCCTTGTCCATGTAGTCCATTTTTACGCTTTCACCTTTCCGCAAGGCATTGTATATTATAACAAGGAAAAAAGAAAGACAGACGGGGGATCATCGTGGATCAGGTCATGGATGATGAGAGCCGCGCTTTCCTGGAGGATCTAGAGGCCAGGCGCGACGGATCAATCACGTACAGGACGTTCTCTACATTCTATGCCGACAGCCTCGGAAAGGTATGCGACTACGGTGTGTTCCTCTACATGGTAAACGGGGTCTTCTGGTTCCAGGACTTCGAGCACGTTCCCAGCTTCCTGGGCTTCAGGCTTCCGGTCAAGAACAAGGAGGAATACAGGATGTTCGAGTCCTCCTTCTCCCCTTCCGATGTCCTGTCAATCCGCAAGGTCAGGAAAAAGGCCGCGCGCAGATGCGCCCTGGGCTACAGCGACTTCTCAAAGCTGAGAAAGCTCAACCCGGTCACCGGAATCCTCTCGGAGAGCGCCACGGAGTTCACGCTCAAGGACGGACGCAGGCTGTACTTCCAGCTCATCGACAAGGCGGTCGAGAACCTCATCAGGGATAACAATAAGGAAACAATAATATAAGGAGATTGATAATGGGTGTATTCAAAGCCTATGACATCCGCGGTGTCTACAACAAGGATTTCAACAAGGAGACAGCCTACAAGGTCGGTTACTTCCTCCCCAGGCTTCTTCCGTGCAAGTTCGTCGTGGTGGGACGTGATGTCCGCACAAGCAGCGACGAGATATTCGAGAACCTCTGCCGCGGCATAAACGATGCCGGAGTGGACGTATGGAACATCGGTCTGGCCACAACCCCGATGGTCTATTTCGCAACTGTATATCTCAAGGCCGATGCCTCCGTGCAGATCACGGCAAGCCACAACCCCAAGGAGTACAACGGCATGAAGATCTCACGCTCCATGGCAATCCCCGTGGGCGGTGACACAGGCCTCAAGGACCTTGAGAAGATGGTCAACGATCTTGCGGTGGAGCCGGTGTGCGAGTGCAAGAGAGGAAAGGTCATCGAGAAGGACATCCATCAGGCATACCTTGACTTCCAGAAGAGGTTCCTTCCTGACATGTCAGGTCTCTCAATCACGGTGGACACCTCAAACGGCATGAGCAACCTCTACGCCAAGGAGCTCTTCGGAGACCACGCCAAGTACATCAACGACACGATGGACGGCACATTCCCCGGCCACGAGCCCAACCCGCTCGATGTCAAGAACTGCGCCCAGATCATGGAGGCGGTGAAGAAGAACAAGTCCGACTGCGGAGTCATCTACGACGGCGATGCCGACCGTGTCATGTTCATCGACGAGCGCGGGCGCTTCATCCAGCCTGACTATGTCACAGGCGTGCTTGGAATGTACTACCTCGCAAAGGAGAAGGGATCTGTGCTCGTGGACATCAGGACATCACGCTCCACAACCGAGTATCTTGAGAGGATCGGTGCCACCGACATCTACACCTGGAAGGTCGGCCATGCCTTTGCAAAGATGAAGATCCGCGAGAAAGGCTGCATCTTCGGCGGAGAGCTCGCAGGCCACTACTACTTCAGGGACTTCTTCAACTGCGACAGCGGAATCCTTGCTTCCCTGATCGTGCTCCAGACTGTGGCTGCCCTGAAGAAGCAGGGCAAGACCCTGGGCCAGCTGATTGACGAGATCGTGGCCTATGCAAACAGCGGGGAGATCAACTTCAAGCTTGAGCAGAAGGACGAGGCGATTGATGCGCTTTACAAGAAGTACTCAGCGATGAATCCGACCAAGATCATGGACTTCGACGGCTACAGGATCGAGTTCCCCTCCTGGTGGTTCAGCGTCCGCAAGTCCAACACGGAGCCCTATCTGAGGATTGTCGCAGAGGCAAAGAGCCAGGCTGAGCTTGACGAGAAGCTTGCCGACCTCAAGGCGATTATCGGGCAGTTCCACTGATAATCCTGCACTAAAGGTTTTTCCAGGGTGGCGACAAGTCACCCTGACTTTTTTTGCTCAAAGATATTGACTAAAAGGGCACTAACTAGTACATTGCATATGTTCATTCCCTGATAGCTCAGTCGGTAGAGCAGGTGGCTGTTAACCACCCTGTCGGCAGTTCGAGTCTGTCTCAGGGAGCTAAAGACCGAAGCAGTGATGCTTCGGTTTTTTTGTGCCCGGAGCCCTGCCCTCCATATCTTCCATATCTCAGGACAAAAAAAGAGAGGGCTGGAATAATCCAGTCCTCTCCATGGCCAGTCAGCTTTTCAGCCTATGCTCACTTTTTCTTCTTCTTGAGAAGGATGAAGCAAGCTGCGGCTGCTGCCACGACCAGGACGACGATCACGATGATAAGACCGACGTTGGACTTCTTGGCGGCTGCTGCTGCGGTTGTTGCTGCGGCTGCTGCTGTTGTGGCTGCTGCGGCTGCAGTGGTTGCTGCTGTTGAGGCAGTTGTTGCTGCTGTTGAAGCAGTTGTTGCTGCTGTTGTAGCTGCGGTTGTAGCTGCAGTTGCTGCTGCGGTTGTAGCTGCAGTTGCTGCTGCGGTTGTTGTTGCTGCTGCGCTCTGAGCTGCCTCAGCTGCTGCTGCAACGGCTTCCTTTGTTGCCTCGGCTGCTGCCTCAGCTGCTGCCTTCTCGGCTGCAGTGACAGCGGCATCAAGCTTAGCAAAGGCCTCGACGTACTTCGGGAGCTCAGCCTTGACCAGCTCAACTGCATAATCGACATCAGCCTCTGTGATATCCTGCGGGAATGTCAGGACTGCTGTGCCCTTGCCGATTGAGAGCTCTGTGCCCTGGAGGTACTGGCCGTATGCTGCGTAAGCCATCTTGGCTGCATCTGCGACCTCTTCCTTTGTGATGAAATCAGGATATGTGATTGTAGCAACCTTATCCTGGTATGAGATCTTTGCATCGAAGCCGTAGAGGCTGATTGTTCTCTCAATTGCTTTAGCTGTAGTAGCTGCTGATGCTGCTGAAGTTGCTGCTGCAACCTGGACGGACTCTGTTCCGCCGATCATTGAGTTCACATAGTACTGGATCTCTGAAGCTGCGACATTCACTGCATAGTCAACATCTGCCTCTGCCAGATCGTACGGGAACCTGAGGGTTGCAACACCTTTGTCGACTGTCAGCTCTGTGCCCTGGAGATAATCGCTATAAGCCTGATATGCGAGAGCAGCTGCCTGCATGGCCTCTTCATTTGTGATGAATGAAGGATAGGTGATGATTGCACAGCGGTTTGCATAAACGATCTTTGCCTGATAGCCGTACAGTGAGAGTGTGTACTCGAGAGCCTGTGCCTCTTCAACTGCAGGTGCCGGTACTGGAACAAGCTCTGCCTGCTGTGAAGCAGCGATCTCGGAGAGAGCTGTGTCGACATAAGCGAGAACCAGATCCTCAGCGAGCTTGTAGTCCTCTTCGCCCCAGTTCTCAGGATATGTGAATGTGATCTTACCCGGCTGATAATCATATGTGACATAGTCAACCAGTGCAGGATATGCGGTGATTGCATATGCGAGTGCAGTGGAAAGATCTTCCTCTGTGAACAGAGCTGTAGGATATGTGACCTCTGCCTTTCCGACTGATGCCTTGACGAGGACCTCCTGGTTTGCAAGGAGATAGCGCATGACGATCGGCTCGACGACAGCTGCTGAAGGAGCTGGCTCAGCCGGTGTCGGTGCCGGAGTTGGCTCCGGTGTCGGAGCAGGTGTCGGCTCTGGGGTCGGTGCCGGAGCTGGTGCCGGTGCTGGCTCTACGGGAGCTGGCTCAACAACTTCACCCGGTGTAACACTTGCGGTCTTACAACCGACAAGAGCAATGGCCATTGCGATGACCAAGATTGTCAGAAAAATGGATTTTGAAAAACGTTTCACGTGTTTCCTCCTAGACGTTCCAAAAGACGTTCTCAATATATAACAATGTTATAATATCACAAGCTTTTTGATGTGAACACACAAAAATGCGCTTTTTTAATCAAAAAGATGGTGATTTGTCTAAAAAAACCCGCAGGACTGCGGGTTTGACATTCAAAGGGACTGAATTACATCAGGTCCTTCGGCTTGCGGGCTGTGTTGCCGGTTTTGACACAGTAAGCAATGTGATGGAGCTTTCCGTTCTCGAAGATTGACTTTGTCTTGATCTCTCCGCCCCAGCGGCTGATCAGAACCTTTGCACCCTCACGACGTGCGTTCTTAGAAATAGCACCTGCCATATTATTCCTCCGTTCTGGATTTTTTACACAATAACAGACGTAATATAGAACAAAACAAGGTCTTTAGTCAAACCCTAGGATTGAACAAAATACATCCGGGAGATATTTTTACCACATGGGCAGGAACGTTGCAAGGAAAATCTTCCTTTTACCGGTGAAAGGATATCAGAAACTCATCTCCCCCCTCCTCGGAGGGAACTGCATCTACTGCCCCACGTGCTCCGAGTACTTCAACCAGTGCGTCATGAGGTTCGGCATAATCAAGGGCACCATCCTGGGAATCAGCAGGATACTCAGGTGCAGCAGGCTCTATTACGGAGGACCTGACGATGTGCCGGAGACTTTCAGCTTCAAGGAGATCAGGGCAAGGAGGATAGCCTTCAGGCGCCACGGGAAGGCGCTTTTCTGAGAATCAGGTCCTGCTGATATCCTTTATAAAGGAGATAAGGACATTGAGCGCGTTCTGGTTGTTGCCGCCCTCGGGGATGATCAGGTCCGCGTACTCCTTGGTCGGCTCTATGAATGACGCATGACCGGGCCTTACGACCTCCAGGTACTGCTTAACAACGCTGTCAAGCGTCCTTCCCCTCTCGTTGATGTCCCTGAGGAGCCTTCTTATGAAGCGGATGTCATCAGGTGTGTCGACATAGATCTTGAGGTCAAGCAGCTTCCTGATCTCCGGGTCGAACAGGACCATCAGGCCCTCAACTATGACAAGCGGGGCGCTCTCCATGTGGATTGTCTCCTTCATGCGGCAGTGATGCACGAAGTCGTACTGCGGCATGTCGATGGCCTCCCCGTTCTTCAGGGCGCTGAGGTGTCTGTGCAGGAGCTCCATGTCAAAGGCATCGGGATGGTCGAAGTTGTAGGCGGTGATGTTGGAGTTGTTCACGAAGACAGCGCTCCTGTAGTAGTTGTCCTGCGGTATGAACACGAAGTCAGGGCAGACCTCGCTGATTTTCCTGACGATGGTTGACTTGCCGCTTCCGGATCCTCCTGTGATCCCTATTACCTTGACCTCTCTCATCTCATGCCTCCGTGTAGAAGTGATAGACGGTGGTGCTCTCGAAGAGCTCGCCGGGGCTGACGATGCAGGACGGGAAGTCCGGTCGGTTCACGCAGTCCGGGTAGAACTCGCTCTCAAGGCAGAAGCCGTGCCGCCTCTCATAACCGCACTCCCCGTTGAGGAAGTTGCCTGTATAAAGGTGGAAAGCTGGCAGGTCGGTGAAGGCCTGCATCACCCTTCCGCTCCTGGGCTCGCGGACACGGATGAATCTGGCAAAGCCTCTTCCCGGTCCGTCGATGCGGTCAATGACATATGCATGGTCATAACCTCTTGCGGGTGTGAGCTCAGGGGCATCGATCCTGCTTCCGAATGTGTTCTCGGAGGTGAAGTCCCATGCTGTTCCGTCCACGGGGACGATCCTGCCGTCGGGAATCAGGCCGGGGCCGGTTCCCACCACGTTGTGGCTGTCTATGATGGCAAGATGGCCGAGTATGTCGTTGGACGGGTCTCCGGTGAGGTTGAAGTATGTGTGGTTGGTCAGGTTGATCGGGCACCTCTCGGTGCAGGTAGCGCTGTAGTGGATCCTGAACACCCCGTCCTCTGAGAGGGAGAAGCGGACCCTGATGTCCGCGGTGCCGGGAAAGCCGTCTTCCTCCTCGGAGACCTTGATGGAGCACAGAAAGCCGTCATCCATGTGCCTGATGTTCCAGATCCTGCTCCAGATGCCTTTTGGGCCGCTGTGCAGGAAGTTGGGGCCATCGTTGGGTGTGAATGAGTAGCGTTTGCCGTCAAGGACGAAGGAGGCTCCGCCTATGCGGTTGGCAAAGCGGCCGACCGTCAGGCCGAAGAACTTGTCGGATCCGGTGATGACCTCGGGATTCTCAACGGCGCCTGGGAACGGGAGGGTTATGTTGGCCACGTTGCCGTCACGGTCGGGGGTGCAGATCGATGTGACCGCACAGCCCAGGTTCAGGATCGAGAAGGAGTAACTCCCCTTCCTAAAGGTGTATTCCTTGACATTCATGGCTTTTCCCTCTTATCTCTCGTCGGCACTCTTGCTCTTGAGGACCGCAAGGTATGCGCTCTGCGGAATCTCGACGTTTCCGACAAGCTTCATGCGCTTCTTTCCTTCCTTCTGCTTCTCCAGAAGCTTCCTCTTTCGGGTCATGTCTCCGCCATAGCACTTGGCGGTGACGTCCTTGCGGAAGGCGTTGATGGTCTCACGGGCGATGATGTTCCCGCCTATGGCTGCCTGGATGGGGATCTTGAACTGGTGTCTGGGAATCTCCTCCTGGAGCCTCTCGCATGCCTGGCGGCCGCGTGAGACGGCATTGTCCCTGAAGACCAGCATGCTCAAAGCGTCGCAGGCCTCGCCGTTGACCAGGATGTCCACCCTGACCAGGTCTGTCTTGCGGTACCCGATTATCTCATAGTCAAAGGATGCATAGCCGCGGGAGATGGACTTGAGCCTGTCGTAGAACTCAAACAGAACTTCTGCAAGCGGCATCTCGTAGATGAGCTCCACCCTCTTTGTGTCTATGTAGTTCATGCCGCTCTGCACACCGCGCTTCTCCATGCACAGCGTGATGATGGGCCCGACATAGGCGGTAGGTGTTATCACACTTGCCTTGATGTAAGGCTCCTCGGCATAGTCGATGCGCACCTGGTCCGGATAGTCTAGCGGGTTGTCTATCTCCATGACCTCGCCGTTCTTCATGTGGATGTGGTAGCGGACCGACGGGCTTGTCAGGACAATGGAGAGTCCGAACTCGCGCTCGATCCTCTCCTGGACGACCTCAAGGTGCAGCATGCCCAGGAAACCGCAGCGGAAACCCTGTCCCAGGGCCACCGAGCTGTCCTTCTCATAGACAAGTGAGGCATCGTTGAGCTTCAGGCGCTCAATGGCGTCCAGAAGCTCCTCGTAGTCATTTGTGTCAACAGGATAGATGGAGCTGAAGACAACGGGCTTGACGTCCTTGAAGCCCTCGCAGGCCTCAGCGGCTGGACGGGATGCCAGCGTTACGGTGTCACCTACCCTGATGTCGCTTATGTTCTTGATTCCGGCGATGAAATAGCCGACATCACCTGCGTTGAGGGTCCTTGTGCGCACCAGGTTCAGCTGGAAGATTCCAACTTCCTCTACCTTGTACGTGGCATGGCTGTTCATGAACATGATCTCGTCGCCTTCGGAGACCTTGCCCTCAAAGAGCCTGAAATGGACTATGACTCCGCGGTACGGGTCGTAATGGCTGTCGAAGATCAGGGCCTTGAGAGGTTTCTCGGAGTCCGCCTCGGGAGCCGGGATGTACTTGACGATGGCCTCATAGAGCTCATCCACCCCCTCACCTGTCTTTGCGGAGACCTTCTGGGCCATGTCCGGGTCAAGGCCAAGGTCATGGTCGATCTGCTCCAGGCAGGACGGGATGTCCGCGCTTGCAAGGTCTATCTTGTTGATCACCGGGATGATCTCGAGGTTGTGCTCCATTGCCATGTAGAGGTTTGCAAGTGTCTGCGCCTCCACGCCCTGTGATGCGTCAATCAGTAAAAGCGCACCCTCACATGAGCTGATGGCACGGGAGACCTCATAGGAGAAGTCCACGTGGCCCGGAGTGTCTACCAGGTTCAGCTCGTACTGCTGCCCGTCGCGGGCGGTGTACGGGATGGTGACCGCCTGGCTCTTGATGGTTATGCCGCGCTCACGCTCGATGTCCATGTTGTCCAGGATCTGCGTCTGCTCGGGACCACGGGTGGTCACAAGCGCGGCCTTCTCGATGAAGCGGTCGGCCAGCGTGGACTTGCCGTGGTCTATGTGCGCTATGATGCAGAAGTTTCTCTTGTGGGCGGTATCAACCATCTCTAAACCTCAGAAATTACAGGATGTCGGAGTTCTTCGGGCCAACTGCCTCGAAGCCCAGGAGCTCACGGACCTCGTTGTCATCCAGAGTCTCCCTGGAGACAAGAGCCTGGGCAAGCTTGTCAAGCTGGTCCTTGTGCTCGGTCAGGATCTTTGTGGCGTCGTCCATGCACTCCTTGAGGATCTTGTTGATCTGCTCGTCAATCCTCTTGGCGGTCTCCTCGGAGAAGTCCTTGTGCTGCGCTATCTCACGGCCCAGGAACAGAGGCTCACCCTCTGAGCCGAGGCTGATGAAGCCCAGGTCGCTCATGCCCCACTCCGTGACCATGCGGCGCGCGATGTCCGTGGCCTGCTTGATGTCGGAGCTCGGACCTGTGGAGGTCTGGCCGTTGAGGATCTTCTCAGCCACGTAGCCGCCCATTGCCATCTTGATGTGGCTCATCAGGGCACTCTTCTTCATGTAGGACTGGTCTGTCTCAGGAAGTCCCATGGTGACTCCGCCGGCGTTCCCGTGCGGGATGATGGTGACCTTGTACAGCGGATCGATGTCCGGCAGATAGTAGAACAGAAGCGCGTGGCCGCTCTCATGGTATGCGGTGAGCATCTTGTCCTCAGGTGTCATGACATGGCTCTTCTTGGCAACGCCCAGGACCATCTTGTCCCTGGCCTGCTCGAAGTCGATCATCTTAACCATCTTGCGGCCCTGCCTTGTTGCGAAGAGAGCAGCCTCATTGACCAGGTTGGCAAGATCAGCTCCGGATGCGCCGGGAGTGGCACGTGCGATCTTCTTCAGGTCGACCTCGGGATCTGTCTTCACGTGGGATGCATGGATCCTGAGGATGTCCTCACGCTCGTTGATGTCAGGAAGGGTTATCGCAACCTGCCTGTCAAAGCGTCCCGGTCTGAGAAGAGCCGGATCAAGGACATCGGCCCTGTTGGTGGCGGCTATGACTATGACGCCTGTTGTGGTGTCGAATCCGTCCATCTCGACAAGGATCTGGTTCAGTGTCTGCTCTCTCTCATCGTGGCCTCCGCCAAGTCCGCTTCCTCTGGAGCGTCCTACGGCATCGATCTCATCAATGAACAGGATGCACGGTGAGTGCTTTCTTCCCTGATCGAAGAGGTCCCTGACCCTTGCGGCTCCCATACCGACGAACATCTCGACGAAGTCCGATCCGCTGGTGTGGAAGAAGCTCACGCCTGCCTCGCCTGCGACCGCCTTGGCGATGAGGGTCTTACCGGTTCCCGGAGGACCCACGAGCAGGACTCCCTTGGGGATCTTGGCGCCGATCTCGGAGTATTTCTTCGGGTCCTTGAGGAACTCGACGACCTCCTGGAGCTCGTATTTGGCCTCCTTCTGGCCCGCCACGTCCTTGAAGGTGATCTTGATGTCCTTGTCAGTGTACTGCTTGGCGTGGCTCTTGCCGAACTGCATCATCTGGCCGTTTCCGGTGGTCTGACGCAGAAGCATGATGGTGAATCCGATGAAGATCAGCCAAGGCAGGAACTCAAGTATTATCGCAAGGATGGAGACATCGGCCTCGGAGCCTACGATCTCGACGTTCTTTGACTCCAGCAGGGAAAGCAATGTGTCATCCCTGTACGGGATCCTTGCCTTGTACTCAGCACCGTCAAATGTGGTGAAGATGATCATGGTGCTGTTCTTGATGTTTACCCTGTAGACCTTGCCGTTCTCCACAGCTGTCTTGAATGTCGTGTACGAGACCTCGGCGGCTGTGTTGCGTGATGAGAACAGTGTCAGCGCGAACAGGATGAGAAGACCCGTGAATATGATTAGGCCTATGCGGTTTCTCCTGGATTTGAACGGGCTGTTCCCTCCCTGGTTCATGCCGGGATTCGGTCTCTGGCCGCCGCCTCCGTTGGAGGATCCGCCACCGCCCTGCCTGGGACCTGAGTTGTCCCTGGGTCTCCAATATGCATCAGGATCGTTCTTTCCTTTCTGGTTGTTCTGAGACTGGTTGGAATTATCCTTGTTTCCTGACTCGATGCCGGAGAAGCTGTCCGGTTTCACGTGCTGCATCTCATCAAACGGTGTCTCCTTCCAGAATGACTTGGCACCGTTGTCCTGCTGCTCTTTGTTTTCGGGAGTCTCTTTTTTGAGCTCCTCGTCTCTTTCGTTGTTGTCCATAAATTAACCTTTAGAGACAATATATAAAGGAAAATCGTTTGGGGCAAGAGAAGTTCGGAACTTCACACAAATTCTATCTTTGCCGCCCTGGACCGACCCGAACACCGCACAGATGCCATCCCGGTCCTCCAGGACGGGCACACGGCACCTGAGTACGGCAGGTATTTCCATGTCCTGCAAGAGTCTTCCCACATTCTTCCAGCCGCCCTTAAGACGGATCTTGTCTCCTTCTGACGCGAACCTGAGAACTGCTTTCCCCTGGAATAATGAGGGGTCCATGTGAAGCGAGAGAGATGCGTCTTCCTTGGTCCGGGAAAGATATCTCCCAGCAGCATTTCCACTTCTGAAAACCATGTTGCCCGGGAGGCTTATCTCACAGTCATCATCTTCCGGAAGCCCGGCACGGAAGGCATTGTAGAGCTCATTCTCATCAGGGTCAGTGAGATAGAGTCTGCCGTGATAGACGGTGAAAATCGCTCCGTTTGCACCCACTGTACAGTCAGATCTGTCTGCGACTGCCTCAAGTACCCTGGAGAGAAGTGTCATGGGAAGCTCCGTCTCAGGGAAGACGGAATCCCATAAGAGGTAGATGATCCTCATCCTCTCGGAGACGGTCTTTCCATCGAAGTCTTTCAGGCTGAATGGAAGACTGAGGATTGGTTCTGACATGCTCTCATTTCTGTCCGAGGCAGTCTCCGCAAGGGCGAGAATCGATTTCTCAAAATCAGGCCAGATAGCCTGAATCTCAGGTATGGCTTGATTTCTGATAAGATTACGTGTGAACCGGGCATCTGAATTAGTGCTGTCAGTGCTCCACTGAAGGCCCAGCCCTGTGTTATAGTTCTCCAGCTCAGATCTTGTCATGTCAAGGATCGGACGCACCAGATGGCGCCTCTCATCCTTCTCCCGGATAGCCGGGAGTGTGACCGACGGGGAGCCGGACTTAAGTCTCATGAGGATGGTCTCCACATGGTCCTGCCTGTGATGGGCGGTAAGGATCCAGTCCGATCCGGTTCTCTGTCTCTCCTCCTCAAGGACCTTGTAGCGCAGGTGCCTTGCGGCATCCTCGGTTCCGCCTCCTCTCCTGGCGGCAAGGTTCTTCACCTCCCCGTCATCAAGTTCCCTGACAATAAGACTCACTCCCAGCTTATGGCAGTTCTCCCTGTTGAGCCCGATCTCTCTCTCAAGCTCATCCGCCTCACGGAGGCGGTGGTTGACATAGACCGCGTTTACCTTTTCTTTTCCGAGGGTCCTGACACACAGCGCAAGAAGGGCAAGGGAGTCACAGCCTCCGGAGAAGGCAACAAGGACAGTGCTGCTCCCGCTGATGAGATTATTGATTTTCTCAGAGAATGCCCTTTCTGTTGAATTCAAGCTGAAGCTCCTCCACAGATGCGCCGTTGATGTATTTCACTATTGCCTTTGCCGCATCCTCGATGGCCTTGTCGATGGCCTGTTTCTTCTCGCCCTCAGGCTCAATCCCTATGACATGGTCAACCACTTCCGTGCCGGGGGCCGGACGGCCGATTCCTATGTAAATGCGGATGAAGTCGCTGCGGCCCAGATGCTCTGCGATGCTGGCAAGGCCTTTCTGCCCGGATGAGCCTCCGCCCTTCCGGATCCTGAGCCCGCCGGCAGCCAGGTCCATGTTGTCACAGACAACGACAAAGTCGTCATCGCTCTTGAAGGAGCCCATGATGTTTCCGCTTGCGTTCATGTATGTCAGCGGCTGGACCAGAACGGCCTCCGGGCTGACCTTTGCCTGCCTGTATAAACGGAAACAGCGCTTTTTCAGTGTGACCTGAAAAAACGCTGCTGCCTGTTGCACAGCATCAAAACCTACGTTGTGACGCGTGTGCTCGTACTTAGAACCCGGATTTCCAAGTCCAAGAACAATGATCATACAATCTGGAAATCAGCATGGACAAGTCTGCCATACATGATGTTTTCCTGAAGGGCCTTGAAGATGCACTTGTATGTCTTTCCGCCTACTGCGATCTCGCACTCCTTGCCGATAGCAAGCTTTCTGAGTGTGAGGTCAAAATCATGGGCGTCAAGGATGATGTGGAAGTTGCCTTCCTTGCCGTACATCTCTGCAGGAAGCTTGCCTGCACGGACGAGTCTTCTGGATCCGGCTGAACCGAAATCCTCTGTTCTGAGCTCTGCGTTGATCTTGATCATTTTTTTCTCCTACTCTCATTGGCTCTGTGACCAATTACCATTGATTTACCCTCGGCATTGCCTCAGGCTCTAAGAACATAGCACAGAACAGGATGCTTTGTCCACAGATTTTTGCTATTATATTTATATGGTAAAACGCTCAGGCATAATCAGGATCATCCTGTTTGTCATTGTCATTGCCCTGATCGCGGTCCTTGCACTGGACACGACAGGAGTCATTGACCTGACCTCATTGTTCTCGAACTCAGGCAAGGCAAATTTCATCCCCTATTCTGAGTTCACATCATCCGTTGAGACCGGCAAGGTCTCAGAGGCAGTCATCCAGTCGGGGAAGATCATCTTCAACACATCTGACGGCTCATTCGTCACAGACAATCCGGAGTCCCCGGAGCTTGCGAGATGGCTGATGGAGAAAGGCGTGAAGGTCACAACCAAGACCGGAATCTCTGTCTCCGTCATGCTGGATGTGCTCTTTGACGTGATCTTCTTCGGCGCGGTGGCGTTCGGCATCTTCAAGCTCATCGATTACAGCAGAAAGACCTTCAAGGTGGTGCACCGCACAGGCGTGGGCT
>JAEEGI010008482.1_pt1 | contig 22705 bp, 23 predicted proteins | sample 8958751 | NCBI WGS metagenome assembly JAEEGI01 (sample SAMN16246545, study PRJNA631951) | gut metagenome | biome: gut microbiome; feature: rumen; material: KS-attached | host: Bos | place: Iran: Karaj | collected 2018-10 | reverse complement strand
AGAGAGATTGAGATTCCAATCTATTATAAGAAGCATCTTTTGGAGAAGAAATACAGAATGGATATTGTGGTTGACGATATTATTGTGGAGTTGAAGTCGGTTACCAATCTAGTTCCTGCCCATCGTGCACAATTATGCAATTACCTGCGATTGACACGCTTGCCACTTGGTCTGCTCATCAACTTTGGAGAAGAGAGCTTGATTGGCGAAAGACGGGCATACGATGAGGAAACCAATGATTGTTTCATCGTTGACCGTTATATGCATCCAATAGATGATGTCGACTACAGCAATTTGCTTGATGACGATGAATTATGAACGTTAATTACCATATAATTAGACCGTTAATTGATTGACGCAAGAGAAATATTAATGAATAATTACACGATCAATTAACGGCTATTAATGTAGAAAAAAAGAAATAAACGAAATATGAAGACATTACTTATCACCGGAATCGGTGGACTGACGCCGCGCAGCATCGCTACCGTCATCCGTGAGAAATACCCCGACTATCACGTCATTGGAATCGATGCCGACAAGAAAGCCATGGGTTTCTTTATGTACACCAAAGGCCGCAAGCTGGTGGACGAGTACTTCGTCTGCCCCCGGTGCGACAACCCAGACTATTTCCCGTTCATTGAGAAGTTGGTGGCCGAGAAACATATCGACTATGCTTTTGTGCAGCCCGAAGCCGAGATTGTGGTGGGGGGAGACTATTATGAGAAACACGGCAAACATCCCGTAACCACCTTCATGGGCTGCAAGCTGCTCTCCGAGTCGTTGCGCGACAAGGCTATTATGGCCTCGCTGCTCGAAGGCACCAACTTCATCCCCAAGACCATCAAAGTGACACAAAAGGAGCCGAAGTTTGAGGAAGTGGAAAAAGAAATTGGCTTCCCTTGCTGGATTCGTGCCACCGAAGGTACTGGCGGATTGGGTTCTTTGCGGTTGGATAATTTGGACAGCTACAAGAGCTGGCTATTCATCAACAGCCGTATAGAAGAGTTTACCGTGAGTGAATTCCTTACCGGTCGCCATTTGGCGAACCAGATGCTGTATTACAATAACGAGTATGTGAAAGGTGCCGCGTTGGAGTGTGCTGAATATGTGATGGCCAATACAGCTCCAAGCCACGTGACTGGTAACACCCATTTCGCCCGTTTTCTGAATGAAGACCGCATCAACAAGTTCTGTGATGATTGTATCAAATACTTGTGCAACAAATTACAGGTGCCTGCTCATGGTATTCTGAGCTTCGACTTGAAAGAAGACAAGAATGGCAACTTGAAAGTGACTGAGGTGAACATCCGCCACATGGCCTATACTGGTGTGATGACCCGCGTGGGCTTCGACCTGATTGGCGACACCATGACCATCTTTGAAGACGGTAATGCCGACCGTGTGGTGCGCGACCAGTATCACCATTATGACAAGTCCTATATTTTCCTCCGCGATGTGGATGTGGAGCCGATAGTGCTGGAAAGTGAAGAGGTTTTTGATAATTTGAAAGGATAATAAATCATGAAAGAACTAGAAGGTAAAAAACTACTTATAATAGGTGCTTCTAATGCGGAAGTGGATGTTGTAAAAATTGCCCAATCGTTAGGTTGTTATGTGATTGTTTCCGACATGAGGTCTGGAAGTGCCTTTCCTGCAAAAATGGTTGCAGATGAAGCTTGGGACATCAGTTGGACGGATTACGATGCGTTGGAAAAGCAATGCCGCGAAAGTGGCGTGTCAGGCGTTATGGCAGGTTTTAGCGAAATTCGTGTTGAAGCCATGATTGAGATGTGCGAACGGCTTGGTCTGCCCTGTTACATTAACCGTGAGCAACTTGAGATCACGCGTGACAAAAATAAGTTCAAACACTTTTGCAGACAATACGGAGTACCGATTGTCAATGAATATGATCCCAATGATGCTAACATACAGTTTCCAGTCATAATCAAACCTACAGACCGAGGCGGCAGCATTGGCATTAATGTGGCTTACAATGCAGAAGAATATAAAAAGCATTTGGCATATGCCTATGAGATGTCGCTCACAAAAAGTGTGGTGGTTGAAGATTTCATAGGCGATGGTGTGAAGTTTGATTGCACATACTATATCAATGGCAAGGAAGCTATCTTGATTGAAACTTGCGACACCACAATGCTTGCTTCAGAAAAGGGCTATGAAACCATGCAGAAAGCATGGTCGTTTCCTTCGAGATATGAGAGTGAGTATATTCGACAGGTTGACGACAATATGAAAGCCATGCTTGGCGATTTGGGTATGGAATGTGGTGTGGCCAACATATCGTTTTTCTATCGTAATGGCAAGTTCTATGTGTTTGAAACGGGTTTCCGTCTTGGTGGTGGTCATTCTTTCGATTATCAACGCGCCAGTGGCGGTATTGATTTCTTGACTTTGATGATCAAATATGCCTTTGGCGTGCCTTTCAAAGTGGATACCGAATTGCCAGCTGACAGAGGATATGCTTTGACATATAGCCCCTATTTCAAACCAGAAGATGGAAGTGTGGTAGAGCGGATTATCGGTTACGGGGAGGTGCAGAATATGAAAGAAATAATCACTTTTATGCCGATAGTCTATGAAGGTTTTGCCATAGAAGGTAATAAGCCCAGGAAAATAATGATGATATCATTGTACGCCAAAGACTTAGATACAATAATAAACGACATTAACTGTATCAATAACACATTGAAAGTAAAGACCAATAAGGGCGTTCATCCTGTTTATGCCGAATTAACCGCTGCTGATATTCTCACTGCATTAAAACCCAATTGAATATGAAGATAGCTCTAATCAAAGAAACCAAGACCCCGGTGGACAATCGCGTGGCCTTGGCCCCTAAGCAGGTGGCCGCATTGAACAAACAATATCCCCAGCATCAGATTGTGGTGCAGGCCAGCAACATCCGTGCTTTTTCGGATGATGAGTATCGGGCGGAAGGTGTTGAGGTGGTGAATGATGTCAGCGATGCCGATATTCTTTTTGGTATAAAGGAAGCCAAAATTGAAAGCTTGATTCCGAGCAAGCACTACTTCTTCTTCGGTCATATCGCAAAAATGCAAGAATACAACCGTCCGCTATTACAGGCCTTTATGCAGAAACACATCACTTTCTGCGACTACGAGTACCTCGTTGATGACAATAACACTCGCGTTTGTGCCTTTGGCTGGTGGGCTGGTATTGTGGGAGTTTATTACACCTTGCGTGGCTATGGTTTGAAGCATAAGCTGTATGAACTTCCCAAGTCAGACCGACGTTTCACGCTCGACCAATTGTTTGATGCACTAAAGAATATAGAATTACCCAAAGTAAAACTAATGGTTACTGGTGCGGGCCGAGTATCGCAAGGAGCGCAGCATGTGCTGGATGCTATTGGTGCCGTTAAGATGACCGAAGAAGAATATCTTGCTGCAGACAGAGTTGATAAGTTGTCTTATTGTGTGGCTGATGTTGACCGCTTGGTGAAACGCAAGGATGGTGGTGCTTTTTCATGGAATGACTTCACACATAATGCAAAGGATTATGAAAGCGACTTCATGCGCTTTGCCAAGAAAACCGACGTGCTGATTTGCGCCCACTTCTGGGGACCGGATGCACCTGTCTATCTCAGTGAAGAAGACTTGCGTAATCCTGATATGCGCATACGTATGATTGGCGATGTCACCTGTGACATTAAGGGCAGCATCAAATCGACGGTGAGACCAGCCACTCATGATGCCCCATATTATGATTATAATCCCGTGACCGAGCAAGACGAACCTGCTTTTTCTTCTGAAAAAAACATTACTGTGATGGCAGTAGACACTTGCCCTAATGCTTTGGCCATGGACACCAGCGCTTATTTTGGTGAGATGCTGACGAAACATGTGTTTGAGCCGTTGCTGAAAGGTGAACATTCAGAAGTGATTCAGAGGTCGATGATACTGAAAGATGGAGAGTTGACGCAGAGATTTAGTTATCTGAAAGATTTTGCTAAGGGACAAAAAAATTGAATTAAATAATGCCTGATTTAAAAATCAAAAAGATCTCTTATAGGGAGCTAAAAGAGAAACCTATTCAAGTCAAAGACGACAGGTATGGCATAGCATCTTTCTTCACTGAGAATATTCGTCAGACTTTTTTAGCGTATCCTGGTTACTTAAGTGATGAAGACACTGCTGTTCTTTTGCTTTTGGATGGAGATATTGTTGTTGGTCGCGAAATAAGATATGGGACACGAATAAAAATTGGTGATGAAATTGTATGGGTACATGCAGGGTGCTCTATGATGGTTTGCGATGAATATCAAAAAATAGGAGCTGGTATAATGCTATTAACTGTTGATTTGGGAAAAGATGACAAAGTCGCATACGGTGCATTATATACACAAATAATGAGGAGTTTAATAAAAAAGCAGAAAAGAATTCTATTTGAAATTCCTCAATATACAAAAATCGTAAATACGAAACCGTTTTTTGAGTCAAAGTTCAAATTAAAGGGTTCTTTGCTGAAAGTTGCAACTTGGTTTGGAAATGTTTTGTTAAGGTTGAATGACATACCCAATCGTTTAAAGTTAAAACAGCTACTGAAGAATTATTCCATAAAGAATGAAACAATTATTCCTGAATGGGCTGGAGAACTAGCCACAAACGATGGCCATAAATACATGGAATATCATGATACAGCGTGGCTTCAATGGAGTCTTGATCATACAATGACTGAATATTCTGAGGATAAACAATCTTTCTATTCTGTTTGGGATAGAGCTGGAAATCCAGCAGGTTTCTTTATGACTAAAGAAAGATTTGAAGAAGAGGCGGGAATGTATAGAAATATTGTTCGAGGTACTATTGTTGAGTGGGCTACTGCTGACAGGAATCTTCTTTCTGAAACCGATATAAATCTTCTTGCCGTTTATACGTTTTCTGAAAAGGTTTCAAATATCACTACAGTATCTGAAGGTATTCAAGTGGGAAAAAAACTAAAAAAAATGGGATTTCATTATAATTACCATTTTTATATGAGTTTTAAAGACAAGACAGGTAAATATCTTGATGGTGTCGATATGTCAAATTGGCGTATTAGGTATGGCTGTAGTAATTCAATTATTTATTAAAAAATATGAACTATAACCCATTTACTTTAGTAGGTAAAACCATCCTTGTAACAGGAGCCTCTTCTGGTATTGGAGAACGAACTGCTATTGAGTGTTCAAAATTGGGCGCACAGCTCATCGTGACAGGAAGAAACGAAGAGAGACTTGATATCACGTTGTCGAAGCTTGAAGGCGAAGGTCATAGGGCTCTTATTGCAGACTTGACTTCCGATGTGGGTAAGGACATTGTTGTGAAAGGCGTTGATTCTCTTGACGGCATTGTTCTCTGTGCGGGTCAAGGAGGAATGGCTCCATTCAAGATGGCTAGTAGGAAACGAATGGATCCCTGTTTTGAAATAAACTATTTTGCTCCTGTCGAATTACTTCGATTGTTAGATAATGCAAAGAAAATCAAAAGAAACGCTTCAATTGTATTCGTTTGTTCAATTGGAGGGATTGAGGTTTTTACTATAGGAAACACAATTTACGGAGCAACTAAGGCCGCACTGAATAGTACTATGAAATCATGTGCGATTAGTCTTGCTCCGAAAGGTATCCGCTGCAATTCGGTCTTACCTGGTATGGTGAATACTAAATTAATACAAAATGGCTCTTTAAGCGAAGAACAACAACAAACAGATATTCAGAATTACCCATTAAAACGTTATGGTGAGCCAGAAGATATTGCATACGGCATCATATACTTGCTAAGTGATGCTGCATCTTGGGTGACAGGGCATTCTTTGGTAATAGATGGTGGTGTAACAATTAATTAGACTATGGCTTTTTTCAAATTCAATAACATCAGGGTGGCTGGCGTGGCTTGCGCTGTACCCAAGAATGAAGTAAAGACTGAAACTTACAAATCGCTGTTTGGTGACGAGGAGGTGGAGAAGTTCATGGAGATGACCGGTGTGCGTGCTTCACACCGCACGTTGGAACATCAAACCTGTAGCGACCTCGGCTTTCGTGCCGCACAGGAACTGCTGGCACACAAAGGCGTGAAGCCCGAAGAGATTGGAGCGGTTATCTTCTCCTCCCATAGTCCTGACTATCGTCGGCCCGCCACGGCTTTTGTGTTGCAATACCGATTGGGCATTCCTAAAGAGTCGGTGTGCTATGACATTAGTCTGGGTTGTTCTTCATTAGTTGTGGGCATGCAGACGGTTGCCTCCATCATGAATACTGGCGACATCAAGAAAGCACTGCTCTTTGTTGGTGACACCGCAGGCAAGTCGGTCTATCCTGAAGACCGCAGCTCGGCTATGCTCTTTGGAGAAGCTGGTGCTGTGATGCTTTTGGAGAAAACCGATGACCCAAAAGACGAAATCAATGCCTTGGTGCGCAGCGACGGCAGTGGTTACCGCTATATGATTGTACCTGGCGGTGGCTATCGCAACCTTCATGCCTCTGAAGAAGTGGTAATGTGTGAAGATGGCAACCCACGCACTTTGATGAACAGTTTCATTCAAGGCACTTCGGTGTTCACCTTCACCATTTTTGATGTGCCGCGTCTCATCAAGGACTTCTTTGCCCAAACCGATACCACGCCCGACCAATACGACTGCTTTGCATTCCATCAAGCCAATCTTTATATCCTCAAGCAGATTGCCAAGAAAACCAAGATCGACTTTGACCGTATGCCCATTACACTCGATCGCTATGGCAATACCTCAGGTGCATCCGCCATCGTGTCGATGTGTGACCGTTATGGCAACGACACAGAAGGTAAGACCATCAAGGTGATGGCCTGCGGCTTTGGCATTGGCATTTCTCTTGGCGCGACCTCTTTTGAAATCAACACGGCTGATATTTTGCCCATCTTCGAGGATGATGCCATCTTTGAGGACGGATTGATTACCGACCCAAATCAACTTTACGAGAAGAAATAATGGTAACGAATATCCTTGAATACTTAGAACAGACGGCTCTTCGCTTGCCCGAACAGACGGCTTTGGCTGACGATAAGATGAGTCTTACGTTCGGCGAATGGTTACAACAATCAGAAAATATTGGTACGGCCATAGCCAATGCCACGAATAATACCATACGTCGTGCAGTGCTGGTCTTTGTTGACCGTCGTATTGAGGGTCTTGTGGGAGCAATGGGTGCCGTGGAGAGCGGCAACTTCTATGTGCCTATCGACTGTAAGATGCCCTTCGAGCGTGTGCGCCTCATTGCCGATGTGTGCAAGCCCATCGCGGCTGTGGCCACCACTGAGGCCGACTTAAAAACGCTCGACCAAATTGGGTTTGATGGACCACGCTTTCTCTACAACGAAGTCAAGGATTATCTTGCCGACCACCAAGTTCTGGCAAAGATACGTGAACAAATTATAGACCTCGACCCTGTTTACAGCATCTTTACTAGCGGCTCCACTGGTGTGCCCAAGGGTGTGGTCATCAGTCATCGTGGTATGATTGACTTGGCTGACTGGTTAGTAGAAACGTTTGAGTTTACAGATCAGGATGCATTGGGCAACCAAACACCGTTCTATTTTGACGGTTCGGTCAAGGATGTTTGCATTTGCTTAAAGAGTGGAGCTACGCTCAATGTGTTAGGAAAGAAGTATTTCACTTTCACCAAACTTCTTATGCCATTCCTCAACGAGCGGCATATCACTGCCATCCTGTGGGCCACCTCGGCCATCGTGATGGTGGGCAACAGCGACATCTTGAATATCGCCCTTCCTGAGCATCTGCGTTTGGTCACCTTTGCCGGTGAGGCTATGCCTGCCAAGCAACTCCGCACTTGGCAGGAAAAACTGCCCAACGTACGATTCGTGAACCTCTATGGTCCTACGGAAATTACCGTTGATTGCACCTACTTTGATGTGACACGCCAGTATGCCGACGACGAATATATCCCTATTGGCAAGGCGTGCCGCAACATGCAGGTTTTGGTGTTGAAAGACGATGACACCGAAGCTGCGGTTGGCGAGGTAGGTGAACTTTGTGTACGTGGCAGTGGTGTAGCCTTAGGCTATTATGGAAACCGTGTCAAGACCGATGAGGTGTTTGTGCAGAATCCTTTGAATCCACTCTATCACGACATCATCTATCGCACTGGTGACTTGGTGAAACCCGAAGCCGATGGCAATTTGGTATTTGTTTCACGCAAGGATTTTCAAGTGAAGCATAAGGGCAACCGTATCGAGTTGGGTGAAATTGAGGTAGCAGTGAATGCTGTTGAGGGTGTGACCAATGCGGCCTGCATTTTCGATCAAAAGCAGGATAAGCTGGTGCTTTACTATACCACAGCCGACGGTCAGCCGATGGACATCATTAATCTTGTGAAGGAACGAATTCCCGTCTATATGTTTCCCGAGGTGGTAAACCATTTGGTTCAGATGCCATATAATCTGAATGGGAAGATTGACAGAATAGAATTGAAGAAAATGTACGATGAAGAAAAATAGGTAAGTATTGTGTTAAATAACTTGTTGACAATGAATGTTTTTCTCTGCTTTTTTTGATTTATCTGTGTGAGTGTCATGGATTTTTTGTATTATTGCAAATTATTTTCTGATTGAAAAAAGATGGTCTATCTCATTGCATACAGCATAAATGAACGCCTATACGACTATAGCGATTTGAAGGAATACATCAAGTCCCGTGGTAGTTTCCAGCATCCTATGGATGATGTATGGTTTGTTTCGGCAGATCGGCTGGACGAAGAACGCGAAGTGGAAAGATTGAGGAGTTATCTGCATAGTGAGAAAGACATGGTTTTTATCACAAGGATTCCCGAAAGTAGTATGCAAGGATGGATGCCAAATGCTTTTTGGACATGGATTAAAAGTGTGACAAATGATTAAGGGAATACAGATAGAACGATTTAAGGGTTTGAGGCAGACTCCAATGCTCGAGCTTGGGAAGGTCAATCTGCTTACCGGTGCCAACGGACGTGGCAAATCCTCTTTGTGTCAGGTTTTGCTTATGCTCGCCCAGACTTGGGATGTCGAGGCAATGAATGCCCTTATGCCCAAGGGAAAATGGGTCGATCTTGGTGTTTATGCCGATATCCACTATGTCTATGACAGTGATTCCACTATCCTATTCCATCTTGTCACTGACGATTCCACCGACAATGATTTCCGTATTGCGTATGACCACGGTGCGTCCAAAAGCACACTCATCGAATTGGCCAATGTCTCGGTGAATGGCAAATCCATTATGGATAGTTCGGGCAACTCGATGGGGAGTTTCAGTTCCGATTTCAGTTCTGATTTCGATGTGCGCCTCTCTCGTATAAGCGACTATCCATCGTTGATGACTTTGCGTCGTGTTCATTACATCGCCGCCAACCGCATCGCGGCTCCGTATAGGGAGGCTCTCGACGAGAATGCCATCACGTTGACACCTGACGGTGCCAATGTACTCAGTGTCTTGTGGAACCACCGTGAAGACGAATGTATGCAGGAAGTTGAAAAAATGATGAATGAGATTCTTGGTGGAGCGGAAATCAAGTTGGAGACTTCATCCAACGAGCTTGTTTTTACTTTGAATTCAGTCAAAGACAGCATTTTGTTCCGTCCTGCCAATGTGGGTTATGGCCATGGCTTTATCTTGTCGGTGGTCACGGCTTTGGTAATTGCAAAGGAGAAAGACATGATTATAGTGGAGAATCCAGAGGCACATCTCCACCCGGCAGCACAGGCAAAACTGATGAATGCCATAATTGAGCTGTCCAACAGGAAGAATCTCCAGGTTTTCGTTGAAACGCACAGTGATCATATCCTGAACACATCATTGCTTGCAGTCAAGGATGGAAAACTTACAACCGATGGTTTTCAGGTCTTGTTCTTCTCCGGCAGAACGAATGAAGAAGGCCATTTTGAGTCCACAGTGCAAAACCTTGAAGTTACAAAAGGAGGGCATATCGTTGGTGCCCCACGGATGTTCTTCGAGCAATATGCGACGGATCTGGAAAAACTCTACCTTTGATGCTTGCCATGAATCTTAAGACTACGGTATATCTTTTGTTTCGGGAGTATGTGGATGTGCAAAAGACTCCGACCGACCCCTATATTCATGGACGTGAGTTTGATGCGACGAAACTTACAGCCGAAATCCAGTCAGAAGTACAGCCTTTATTGTCGGTTTTGAAGTTTTTCGGACACGAGAGAATGTTGGTCTTGTATGATCGCAAAAACTTAGAGGCTTTATTGTACCCCGCTGCAGCATTAACGGATGAGTACCCAGGGTTGAGAACAACGGTACTTGCTCAGATCAAAGACAAATATACCAGTTGGGATGATTGTCCTTCGAGGTCAGACAGCTTAACCTACACCACGGAAACTGGATATGATATCTCTAACGACATGTTGGGCGACATGGCCCGCCGCCAGCACTATCAGGTTGCGCCTTGCACCTTGTTGCAAAAGGATGCCATTGATACAGACAAAGCCGGTTGTGTGAATGTCGTTTGCTCCGACAGAAGCGCAGAACAATTGATGTCGTTCCATGATGTGAAAGGCTTTCATGAATGGGTGTCGGAGAACAGACAACCCAAACGCAACTATCATTTCAACCCAAAACATGGCGATGCCAATCATCATAGAAACATGGAAGAAGCAGCCCAGTTGCTGACTGACGAGGCAATGACCAATGAGTTGTTAAAGTATGCCGTTGGTCGTGACCAAGAGTCCGAATTATGGTATTACGATGTCAATAACGGCTGCTATATCTATTTCGAGAATGAAGGCAACACGCCCCAACTTGGATTTCATGCCTATCACCTACATCCAGGCGAAGAAAATTTTGAAAATATCGATATAGACAAATTATGTCAGGTGCAGGAAGGCATTCCTGGCAGATAAAACATTAGTTATCTTTTTTATCAAACACCTCCTTGTTTTTAGGTGTGTTAATGTTGTTGTATAGTTGGGTTTTTGTCTTGATTATATGGCAATTAATTATAGGAGCACATCCACAGAACATGTCTTCCAAGAATGTGAAACATTTAGTCTAATATGCTATATAACCTGAATGGGAAGATTGACAAGATAGATCTCTAAAAACAGTATGAAGCCAGTAAAGATTGATAATTACGCGCAGTATATACAAGTATTGGAGCAATATAACCGCAAAGGACGCTTAACCAACGACTATCTACAGAACGAGGCTGCAGATCTGATTATCCACGACCGCCTGTTTGCCGTATGTGGGCAGGACAACGCCTTGCTGTTGGTACAAAAAGAAGGCTTCTACCGCCTGTATTACTATATCAACAACATCGATGAGCGGCTGGAACTGCCTGAAAGTGAGTTGGTGACAGAGATATTATTCCGTGGTGAGAATGCGCCAAAGGCTGAAGTGAAATGGTTGGCGGATATGGGCTTCAAAAAGAACCTCATTCGCGACCAATACTTTGCGAAATACGCCTCGTTATCAGCTCCAATACCAATAATGTTGATAGATGCCAAGATTGAACTTGCGCAAACGATAGAGGAAGTGCGTTGGGCAGCGCATCTTTTCAATGACAGTTTCGACAAATGGAGTGGAGATTTCGTCTCAGATGATATGTGCGAATTTCTGTTTGCCGAGCAACAGGTATTGGTGGCGAAAGACATGTCGGGCAAACTATACGGTGCCTTGCAATTTGAAATTAGGCAAGGAGCTTGTTGGCTCAATCATGTGGCAGTGGTGCCAGAGGCTAGAGGGAGGAAGATTGGACGCGGCCTTACGGAAGCATATATTGAGCAAGGGCATGTGGACGACAACAGTCGCTATATGCTGTGGGTTCAGCGGCAGAACGTGAGTGCCGTGGCCATGTACCACAACAAGGGCTTCGCCCCGATGAACAAGTCAACATTATCTATGATAAAATTATAAACACTTAATAAAATGGAACAATTATTAGAAATTCTGAAAGGCATCCGCCCTGACGTGGACTTTGCCAACGAAACCGCCTTGATTGACGACGGAATCTTAGACTCATTCGATGTTGTTTCTATCATCTCAGAATTAGATGATGAGTTTGACGTGCAGATTCGTATCAACGAACTTGACCCTGAAAATTTCAACTCGGCTGAGGCTATCTGGAATCTTGTACAAGAATTAAAATCAAAATAAATGATTTCTCCTATTATATGGTTAAAAAAAGGACTTGCCGAAAGTGTTGAGCAAGCCAAAATTGTGTCCGAAAAATATGAAATCAAACAGGAATGGGTGATTATCAGTGAGTTATGGTGTGGTCTTCGTTATGGTGCCAAGCCTGTTGATTATGTGAGATTTGAGTTCTTTAAGAAAAACCATCGCGAACGCAATCGCTATCTAACAACATATCGCTTTAGAAAGTTGTTAAGGAAGTTCGGATACTACAACGAAACAACGTTTGGTAAAATAGCCGAGTATAAAACTTTTGCCGACTATATTCACCGACCGTGGATTGTTGCCGACAAAGAAACAAAATCACAGACTATAATAGATTTCATTAACAAACAGGGCGTTGTCTTCGCAAAGCCTGATCATGGGGAACAAGGCAAGGGTGTAATGAAAATCAAGGCCGATGATAGTAAAGCCATTGAAGAGTTGCTCAAGGATTCTAAACAAGGAGCATTTGTGGTTGAAGGTGCGATAGAGCAGGATCCTGAAATTGCGGCCATTAACCCTTCGTCAGTTAATACTGTTAGGGCTTATTCTATGCTTAAGAAGAATGGGGAAGCAGAAATACTGGGAATAATGCTTCGTGTTGGCCGTAAAGGTTCACATGTTGACAATTGGGGTTCAGGTGGTATTGGCTATGACTTCGATATAGAAACAGGTGTTTGTGTAGGTTATGGTCGCGATAAGAAAAACAATCCATACATTTTCCATCCCGATAGCAATGTGCAAATGGTGGGCTATCGTTTGCCAAATTTCGAAAACCTAAAAAAGACTATAATCGAACTTTCACTCAAAGTCCCCGAAGCCCGATTTGTTGGCTGGGATATTGCTATTACACCGAATGGATATGAATTGGTAGAGATGAATTGTCCTGGAGGCCATGATTTTCTTCAAGCATTTGGTAAACCTTTTGGAGATGTATTAAGAAAAGAGTTTAAGTAAAGTATGAACATCATCGATTTAACAAACAAGACTTATATTGTGACCGGTGCAGGCTCTGGTATCGGACGTGAAACCGCAAAAGTGCTTAGTGAACAAGGAGCAAAGGTTGTCATGTTCGATTTGAACCAAGAAGGACTTGAAGAAACCCGGTCACTAATGAATGGTACAGGGCATCTGTACAAAGCATGTGATTTGACCGACTTTGAAGCACTGCCTGCACTCGTAAATGAGGTTGCGGAACAATGTGGTTTAATTGATGGTTTGGTTCACTGCGCGGGCATTAGTAGCCGTAAGCCGTTGAATATGCTGAAAGCCAAGGGGTTCTCGAAAGTAATGGACGTGAACTTCTATTCATTTGTAGAATTAGTGCGGTTGACAACCAAGAGGAAATATTTCAACGATGGTGGTAGCATTGTGGTGATGTCGTCCATATCGAGTATTAAAGGGTATAAAGCCAAGAGTGAATACTGCGTGTCGAAGGCCGCGGTAGATGCTTTTGTGCGTTGCATGGCTCTTGAATTGGCCGACCGCAAAATCCGAGTCAATTCAGTCATGCCAGCCGAGGTGTTGACCCCGCTCGCCATGAAAGCCAGAGAAATAAATGCTGAGGTTGGAGCACCGGATTTCATTGCGCCGTTAGGTCCTTCTGACCCTTACGAGGTGGCCAACACCATTGCCTTTTTATTAAGCGAAGCAACAAAAACCATCACAGGAACCAGCATCTTGATAGATGGTGGAGCGTGTATATAAGATGTTTCAAAAAAAGTATAGACATTTGTTTAACTAAAACTTATTACTATGATCATTGGTCGATCCAGTATAAAAAGTATTAAAACCTACACGCATAGAATTGGACTCCGAAAAGGCGAATGGGTAAAAGTATTCATTGATTATGTAATCAGTAATTTGCGCTGGGGATTCAGCATTGATGATTATGTTGTAAAAGGCAATGGATACACAATGTCCAAGTATGAAAAAAAGAGGTTTTTTACATTGAAAAAAGCATTTTGGTTGCAAGATCATGTAAATAATCCTGAGTATATTCACTTCTTGGAGAACAAGGCGGAAGCCTTGAATTTATTTAAAGATTTGGTTTCAAGAGCATGGTTATATGCTCCCAAGTCTTCGTTTGATGATTTCAAGACTTTCGTAATCAAAACCCCGGTGTTTATTGCAAAACCCGTGGGTGGTATGTGTGGCGAAGGAATTGAAAAACATTCTACAAATGGAGCCACAGAAGAGGACATGAAGACTCTATATAATCATCTGGTGGAATATGATATGTTAATAGAGGAATGTATTAAAGCACACGATGATATTTATCTTGGAACGACAGCACTTAGCACGTTTAGGATTTACACCATGATCGATTATAAAGGTGTGGTTCATATTTTAAAAGCGAAATATCGTGTAGGTACAGGTGATGCTATAACAGACACTGCAGATGGATGTATTGCTTATCCCATTTCAATCAAATATGGTGTCATAGAAGGACCGGGAATCAACGAAGTGTTGTATAGTGATAACTATTTTTATCACCCAGGTTGTGATAAGTTGGTTGTCGGTATGAGGATTCCTTTGTGGGATCGTGTGTTGGAAGTTGTGACAAAGGCTGCAAAGAAAATTCCACAAGTGAGATATGTGGGTTGGGATATTGCTATTACAAACGATAGTGTCGAAATAATCGAAGGCAATCATAATCCTTATCATGGTACTTTTGAAATCATGGGCATAGAAAGATTGTGGTGGCCTAAATTAAAAGCATTGATTTAATATGAAAATTAGACAAATACTAGGTAGAGTCAAACATTCAGTTCGTGTTTATGATGTGTTTTATGCTGACTCAAAAGAATTGTTGGATAAAGCTCAAAAACTATTACGACCTTTGCCCGAAGGATGCGAATTAGTGAAATTGACACCTGAAAATAAGGATCGATATAAGTGCCAATGGAATGTAAATCAGATGTTGCAAGCCGAAGGAGAGGCATGGGCTATTGTAAAAGATAACAACGAAATAGTGGCTTGGCATTATGGAACGTATCGATATAAAGATTCTATGTTCTTTAAAGTTAAAAACTGTGACTTCGAGCATATAGAACTGCTTACTGATGAAAGGTTTCGAAGAAACGGGCTGGGGCTTTACCTTTTGTATAACACAGTTAAAAACTTGAATCCAAAATATGTAAAGAATAATAAAGTAGGTACATGTATCAAACCCGATAATATTCCTTCAATAAAGTTACATGAACTCATTGGCTTTAAAAAATCCCATAGGGTAATTCTTTTCCATTGGACAAGAAAAAAAGACGGGCATTATAAATACACAAATATACCACATTATAGCATTTGAATAAATAATAAATAGTACGATATAATGATAGTAAATCAATTCAAAGGTATTAAAGTTGACGGAGTGTCATGTGCCGTGCCAAACGAGTGGAAATCTATCGAATCGTTAAAAGACGGTGAGAACAATGAAGTTTTGGATCGATTTGTGAAAAACACAACCATTGAAGGACATTATGAGGTAGGGGAGCGACAGACTTCCTCTGATTTGTGTTTCGTGGCAGCTCAAAAACTGATAGAGCAAAAACAAATCGATCGAGAACAAATAGGGATTTTGATTCATGTAACACAAACCCCAGACTATATTTGTCCCTCTACGGCCTGTGTTCTTCAGGATAGACTTGGATTGTCAAAGGATTGTATTGCATTTGATGTTAACCTCGGTTGTTCTGGCTATCCATACGGTCTAAACATTGCGGCTTCATTGATGACCACTTCGAATGTGGAATATGCCTTGGTGTTGGCTGGCGATGCATCCACCAAGCATAATGTGAGAACAGACAACAGCCGTCTATTATTTGGCGATTCTGGTACGGCTACATTGCTGAAAAAAAAAGAGAATGTTCCTGAGATGTCGATGGCAAGCAAGACTGACGGAAGTGGATTAAGATACATGTGGCGGCCATACGGTCATTCTCGTCATCATGTGTTAAAAGATGAAGGTGTTCATGATGAGATTGAAACCTTCAATTTCGCAATCAACGAGGCTCCCGATATTATTAATCGATTTTTAGAGTCAAGAAACGAAACATCAGAGGACTATGACTATCTGGTTTTGCATCAAGCCAATATGATGATAATGAAACAGATTGCGAAAAGGACAGGGTTCCCCAAGACAAAAATGCTGACATCTATAGACCATTTCTCCAATACAAGTAATGGCTCCATTCCAACTACGATTGTTCATTGTTTGACAAAAGAGGAAAAGAGTAAATGCCGTTTACTGATATGTGGTTATGGAATAGGTCTTTCATGGGCTGTTGGCTCAATGACGGTTGATACCAAGGACATTTTGCCGTTGTTACATTCTGATGATTACTTTGATGATGGGTTATATTAACATAATTTTAATTTAATTATTTAGAAAATGACAAACGAAGAAAAAATTGCAATGCTTGAGGATGTCCTCGAGCTTGATGGTGGCACACTGAAGCCTGAAACTGATTTGAGTACCATTGACGAGTACGATTCAATGGCTAAATTGTCCTTGATTGTTTTGATGGACGATGAATTTGGAAAGAAACTCACTGGTGAGCAGATTTTTAAATTTAAGACCGTTCAGGACATTCTTGACTTCATGGAATAATGCTTGAGGTAAAATCGGCCGTCGGACAGGTAATGGACTCTATGGTTTATGTCCTGTCCGACGGTATTTGTCATGATTATTACCTTGTTGACATAGGCGATTATGATGCCGTGCGGAGCCTCCTCCCCATGGATGCCAATGTGAGAGGCGTTTTCATCACCCATGGTCATCATGACCATATCTTAGGCCTCAATAAGTTGAAAGCGGCATACCCGGCTTGTGTTGTTTTCGCGTCAGAGGAGTGTGCAGTAATGTTGGCTTCGGCCAAGTCCAATCTTTCGTATTATGTGGAAATGCCAATCGAATACACAGGAGATGTTCATATAATACACGATGGGGATCAGATTGTCTTATTTGATGGCATAAAAATGGCAGTAATTGCTACTCCTGGACATAATACATCGTGCCTCAGTTTTATGGTAGATAACTATCTTTTCACGGGGGATTCATATATTCCGGGGGTTAAGGTGGTAACCAACCTGCCTAAAAGCAACAAATGTCAGGCTCAAGAATCAATGGAAAAACTAAAGGTATTAGCCTTTGGAAGAAAATTATGTCCAGGGCATTGTGTAGTCAATAAGGATACAAATCTTCGATTAGTTGAATTATAGTGAACTAGTGAGGATCTGCATGGAATTTGCTTCAAGGTTTTGATGGTACATTGATTTGTTGTCTGATGGGCTGTTTTATACATCGTATTGAACTGCAGTGTATTGTTGTGGTTCTAAAAATTGTTTTTAAGTGCATGAGCTGTGGAAGTATATCACCTCGCAACTGAATGTTGTTCCAAGAACAGTCTATGAAGGTCTTTTGGCCTTGTTTTGTATTGGGGTAATTGTGTTTTTGGCAGTTAACCGTAAGAAAGCAGGCCGTTATATCGCTTGGTTGCTCTTTTTTGAGTACGTTTTTTTGGTGCTTGGCATGACCGTTTTTTTCAGGCATGCGGGCACCAAAGCAATGGTTTACCCTCCGTTTTGGAGTTATGCGAGTGTTTGGCGGGATGGAGACATGTCGGTACTGCATGAAATCATACTTAACGTGGTACTGTTTGTTCCTCTCGGTTTTTTATGGGGCATTCCATCCTCTAAGTGGCCACGAAAGTGGCAGTGGCTTAGTGTCATGGTGTTGGGTGTCTGTCTTTCAGGGGTTATCGAATTGCTACAATACTGTTTCAAAAAAGGCTGTGTTGAATTGGATGACGTCATTCACAACACCTTGGGATGCTTGATAGGATTTGTTTTGTGGCGAGGGTGTGTGAAATTAAGAGATGTCCATACGACCTGACGGTCATTTTATAATGTCTATTCAATAAAACTTAATATGCAAAACATCATCATCACCGGCGGTGCCGGTTTCATTGGCAGCCATGTGGTACGGCTGTTCGTCAACAAGTACCCGCAGTACAAAATCATCAACCTCGACAAGCTCACCTACGCGGGCAATCTGGCCAACCTCAAGGATGTGGAGGATAAGCCGAACTATCGCTTCGTCAAGATGGACATCTGCGACTTCGAGGGTGTCTACAAACTGATGCAGGACGAACACGTCGACGGCATCATCCACCTCGCTGCCGAGAGCCATGTGGATCGAAGCATCAAAGATCCTTTTACCTTCGCACAAACCAACGTGATGGGTACGCTCTCGTTGCTCCAAGCAGCCAAGGCCTACTGGGAGAGTCTGTCCGAGAAACTTGAGGGCAAGAGGTTCTACCACATCTCGACCGACGAGGTGTATGGCGCACTCGAGATGACCCACCCCGAGGGCATCGAGCCGCCCTTCACCACCAAGGCCTCCAGCGGCGAGCATCACCTCGCCTACGGCGAGAAATTCTTCACCGAGGACCTGAAATATATGCCCCACAGCCCCTACAGCGCTGCCAAGGCCAGCAGCGATCACTTCGTGCGCGCCTTCCATGATACCTTTGGGATGCCTACCATCGTGACTAACTGCTCGAACAACTATGGTCCCTACCAGTTCCCTGAAAAACTCATCCCGCTGTTCATCAACAACATCCGTCACCGCAAGCCGTTGCCCGTCTACGGCAAGGGCGAGAACGTGCGCGACTGGCTTTATGTGGAAGATCACGCCCGAGCCATCGACCTCATCTTCCATAAAGGCAAGGTGGCCGAGACCTACAACATCGGTGGCTTCAACGAGTGGAAGAACATCGACATCATCAAGGTGCTCATCAACACGGTGGACCGCCTGTTGGGCCGCCCCGAGGGTGCCGACATGGACCTCATCACCTACGTCACCGACCGCGCTGGTCACGACATGCGCTACGCCATCGACAGCAGCAAGTTGCAACGCGAACTGGGTTGGGAGCCAAGCCTCCAGTTCGAAGAAGGCATCGAGAAGACCGTCCGCTGGTATCTCGACAACCAGGAGTGGATGGACAACGTCACGAGTGGTGATTACCAGAAGTACTACGAGGATATGTATAAAGGGAGATAATGAGTTGAGAGTGTAGAGTTTAGAGTCAGTTGTTAGTTGAGAGTTTTGAGTAGAACTCGACTCCCATACTTTTAACTCTACACTTTCCACTGACTCTCAACGCTAAACATTCAACTCTAAACTATCAATTGTCAATTATCAATTATCAATTACAAATAATATGAAAGGCATTGTTCTCGCCGGAGGTTCCGGCACCAGATTGTATCCCATTACCAAGGGCGTCAGCAAGCAGCTGCTCCCCATCTATGACAAGCCGATGGTCTACTATCCCATCTCGGCCTTGATGCTCGCTGGCATCCGCGACATCCTCATCATCAGCACGCCTTATGACCTGCCGGGCTTCAAGCGTCTGCTGGGCGATGGCTCTGATTATGGCGTGCACTTCGAGTATGCCGAGCAGCCTTCACCCGACGGTTTGGCCCAGGCCTTCATCATCGGAGAGAAGTTCATCGGCGACGATAGCGCCTGCCTCGTGCTGGGCGACAACATCTTCTACGGCGCGGGCTTCACGAGTCTGCTGCGCAATGCCGTCAAAGATGCTGAGGAGAACAAGAAAGCCACGGTGTTCGGTTATTGGGTTTCCGACCCCGAGCGCTACGGTGTGGCTGAGTTTGACAAACAGGGCAACTGTCTCAGCATCGAGGAGAAGCCCAAGCAGCCTAAGAGCAACTACGCGGTAGTGGGTCTCTATTTCTACCCCAACAAGGTGGTGAACGTGGCCAAGACCATCAAGCCCAGTGCAAGAGGAGAATTGGAGATCACCACGGTGAACCAGGAGTTCCTGAAGGATGGAGAGCTGAAGGTGCAGGTGTTCGGTCGTGGCTTTGCCTGGCTCGACACGGGAACGCACGACTCTTTGAGCGAGGCATCCACCTTCGTGGAGGTCATCGAGAAGCGCCAAGGCCTGAAGATCGCTTGTCTTGAGGGCATCGCCTACCGCAATGGCTGGATCACGGAGGAGAAGATGCTTGAGTTAGCTCAGCCGATGCTGAAGAACCAGTATGGGCAATACTTGTTGAAGGTGATAGAGGAGAAAAAAGAAGAAGTGGATTCGGATACTTTTAGGTCCTTGGAATAATCCCTCACACGGAAATAAATGTCACACAGATAGCACAGATATTGCTTGACGTTGGCGCGCCCTGCCGGTCGACAAGGGGACAACAATGACAGACAACGAACTAACATGTGAAATTAGAGGCGCAATATTTGACGTTTACAACGAATTAGGTCCAGGTTTGTTGGAGTCAGTGTATGAGAGTGGGTCTGCTGGTCAATTTTATTACAAGTAACTTGCGCAAAAGCATCAAGCGTATTGTGAATTGATATGGGTAGAGCCTCGATGTGCGCCAGTCGTTTGCCGCAAGGCAAACAAAAATCTGTGAAATCCGTGAAATCTGTGTGAAAATAACCATTCAGTGTGAAACATAAACAAAGTATCATGACTATATCGGATTGTAAAATAATCGAATTACCCAAGTTCCTCGACGTGAGAGGTAATCTCTCGTTTGTGGAGCAGCTGAACCACATCCCGTTTGAAATCAAGCGGACTTATTGGATCTATGACGTGCCGGGTGGCGAGGAGCGCGGCGGACATGCTTTCAAGGAGAATCAGGAGTTCATCGTTGCCCTTTCGGGGTCGTTCGATGTAGTGGTCGATGATGGTGAGAACAAGAAAACCTTCACCCTCAACCGGTCCTATTACGGTCTCTATATCCCGCAGGGTCTTTGGCGTACCATGGAAAACTTTTCAACCAATTCATTGGCTTTGGAGTTCGGCTCGATGCATTACGCGGAGACTGACTATATCTACGACTATGAAGAATACCTCCACTACTGCAAGACAGCCAAGAGCCTCAAGTCGTCAACCATTATGCCGCAGCCATCAAATTCCAACCCCGAATCCAAAAAATATAACGTTTTCGACTGCACGATGGTAGAGCTTGATCGGCACCACAGTGACCGAAAGGGCAACCTCACCGTCGTTGAGAATGGCCAGACCTTACCCTTTGACGTGAAGCGGGTATATTATCTTTATGATGTTCCTGGAGGTGAGAACCGAGGCTCTCACGCCCATAAGGAGTTGAGTCAGCTCATCATCGCCGCTTCGGGTTCCTTCACCGTCACATTGGACGATGGCAAATGCAAGCGTTCGTTCTTCCTCAACCGTCCCTACCAAGGCTTGTACGTCAAACCCGGCATGTGGCGTGATCTGGAGGACTTCTCTTCTGGAGCCGTCTGCATGGTGTTGGCCTCGGAAGTATATCAGAAAGAGGATTATATCAGGGACTATCAAGAGTTTCTGGAGTTTCGGAAAGGGCGATTTTTGAACACGGATTAACATGGAAGAGAATGGATAATTGGCAATTGATAATTATTGGGGATTTGACTTTGGGGAAGTTGATTTTTTAAGGAAGCAAATCTTACGTAAATCTAATTTAAAGAATCGGCGGTCTGTCCTTATCGGCGGTCTGTTGCTTTTTAGCGAATCTGACTTCGGTCGGGTCCGCTTTTTTTTGTCCGTGGAGAAATTAATAAAAATTTTTTCTTTATAAGTTTGCGGAAAATAAAAAAATGTGTATTTTTGCAAACCGATAACAAGGAAGAAAATGTTTAATATAAAAAACCAAACTAAATCAACAACAGTCTAAGTTAAAACCTATAGTCATGAACGAAGGAACGAACACAGTATTTGCGCAACGCCTGGTCAACGCCCGACAGATGCGATGCCTCTCGCAAAGGGAGCTGAGCGAGAAACTCGACATCTCATTGTCGGCCAACGCCATCGCCAAATACGAAAAGGGTAAGATGATGCCGACAAGCGAGGTGGAGGCGGCCCTCGCTCGCACTCTCGAGGTGGATGTCGATTATTTCCACCGCCCCTTCACCATCAGCATCCCTTCCAGCGCCTGGAAGTTTCGCAAACGCGCTTCCCTAGGCCCAAAACAAATCGCCGCCATCCAACAGTCAGCTACCGACCAGATGGAACACATCAACGACATCGAACAGCTGTGCAACATCCAACATCCGCTCCAAATTAATTACCACGACATCACCGTCGCTACCTTCCTGCAAGCCGAATCCCAAGCCCGACGCCTGCGCGATGACCTCGGCCTCGGCGACGCCCCCGTCTTCAACCCCATCGAACGCCTCGAAGCCCTCGGCGTCCGCATCGTGGAAGTGGAGGCCCCCGAAAAGTTCAGCGGCACCAGCGCTATGGTCGGCGACACTCCCTTGGTCGTCCTCAACGCCACCCATCCTGCCGAACGCAAACGCTTCACCCTCTTCCACGAACTGGCACACCTGATCCTTAACTTCGCCGATGGCGCTGCCATCGAACACCTCTGCGACGCCTTCGCTAACGAGATGCTCATCACCACCACCGTCATCACCAGCCGGCTGGGCACGAAACGCAGAAGCATCACCCTCGAGGAACTGAAGGGCCTGCAACGCGACTAC
>JAEEGI010008477.1_pt1 | contig 22714 bp, 13 predicted proteins | sample 8958751 | NCBI WGS metagenome assembly JAEEGI01 (sample SAMN16246545, study PRJNA631951) | gut metagenome | biome: gut microbiome; feature: rumen; material: KS-attached | host: Bos | place: Iran: Karaj | collected 2018-10 | reverse complement strand
TGATATTCACTGAAGGAGACAAGTTGCTCCACCCCATCTGACAATGGCTCCCGAAAGTCATGGAGAAATCGATATCTGCCTTGTTATACTCAATCATGTTGGCATCCAGACGAGAGAGGAACAGGATGTCGTTGATAAGACTCAGCAGGGTGTTCGAACTCGTCTTAATCTGCTCGACGAAGAAAGCCTCGTCAGCAGCATCGTGCTCTGTTTCAAACAGGTCGGCAAAGCCTACGACATTATTCAACGGAGTACGAATCTCATAGCTCATATTGGTCAGGAACGACTGCTTGAGCATCTCAGTCTCCTGAGCCTTCTGGGTCTCTACAGCCAGACGACGCTCGGTCTCCACCATATCGGTCATGTTACGACAGATTCCGAAATAATGCTCCACCTGACCTTCCTTGTCGAGGATGGGCACCATGTTGAACATGAGCCAAATCTGTCGGCCCTTTTCATCGCGGATCTCCGTCTCGATGGTTTCCTTGATGTTGTATCGGGTGAGGTGGTCCATGCGGTTCAGTGCACTGGAAATGGTGCGACGGAAACGAGGAGTGCCCAAACGGATGCAGCGCAACTGTGACAAGCGCAAGCGAGCCTCGCTGATGCTGTCGGAAAGTTCAAAGGTAAAGGTCTTGGGATAGTAGGACACGAAGCGGACGCCACTGACCTGCAGGGCATAGTTGATGTTGTCAATATAGGCCTGCACGTGCTGCGTGGCACGACGCACACGCTCGGCACCTTCGCGCTGGCGATGCACGGATTCTACCATCTCCGTGATGTCACGACCGCACATATAGGCTCCCTCCAATTCACCTTTGGCATTACGAATGGGGTTGATGGTAGAGTCGTAGTACATCTTTCCCTTCAGTCCTAAGCGCTCGGTTTGATAAATAGCATCCTGATAGTCGCTGAAATCCACCAAAGTAGTTGAGCGGGTGTTCTCCATCAGATGCAAGTCGACACCACTGTACATCGGGTTGTTCTGTAATAAGAACTTGTCTCTTAATACTTGGTCGCGGTCTTTCACACCAAAAGCCTGGCATGCCTTCTCGTTTATGTCCAGAATAACACCATCCTTGTCGTAGAACACCATGTCGAGCAGGGAGGAATTGAACACCGTATGATAACGCATAAGCAGCTGGTTAACCTGATGCTGCTTACGGACCTCGTTGGTAATATCGTGCTGTATGCCCAATATACTACTAATATTGCCACGCTTATCACGACCTGCCACTGAAATATTAATCTCATAGATGCGCTCCGATTCAGGGGTATTACTTCTGACTCTTACCACACTGGATTCTTCTTTGCCTTCACTCACATCGACAAGAGCCTGACTAAGCACTTCATAATCGTCACGATTGAACAAGCGGGAAAACTCTACAAGATTATACACTTCTTCATATTTTCCAGAATCGGAGAGATAGAGATAATGGCGCCGAGCCATATCGTAAATCCAGATGCGCTGTTTACTGGCCTTTAGAATCATGGCAAGGCGCAAATTCTGACTCTTCTGGTCAATGTCCTCCTCCTGGCGCTGGTTGAAGAATAGACGTTTAAAGAAGTTTAGCAGGTTATTAGCCATTGTTGTTAATAGTTATTGTATACAAAATAGTGTGGCAAAGATATAAAACTTATGCCACACTACAAAATTTTTTGGTATGTTTTTTCTTTTAGAGGGGATATTCCTCAAAAGCGTAGAGCACGGTAGAGAGGTAGCGCTCGCCCGTATCAGGTAGCAATACAACGATCTTTTTACCTGCATTTTCAGGACGCCTGGCTATCTGCGAGGCAGCGAAAGCAGCGGCTCCTGAAGAGATGCCGACCAGAAGGCCTTCCTGCTGTGCCAACTCACGACCTGTACGGATGGCATCGTCGTTCTCGACATCGAACACCTCGTCAATCACATCGGAATTATAGGTCTTGGGCACAAAACCGGCACCGATGCCCTGAATCTTATGAGGACCGCTGGGCTGACCGTTCAGAACGGCTGAAGAGGCGGGTTCGACAGCGATGATCTTGACATTGGGATTCTGCTCCTTCAGATACTTGCCGATACCAGAAACGGTACCACCAGTGCCCACACCAGCCACGAAGATGTCGACCTGACCATCTGTGTCGTTCCAAATCTCAACCCCCGTGGTAGCATAGTGCTTGGCAGGGTTGGCAGGATTCTCAAACTGCTGGAGGATGATGCTGCCTGGGATAGAGTCGCGCAACTCCTCAGCAGCACGGATAGCACCCGCCATTCCGTCTTTGCCACTGGTCAGGCGCACCTCAGCGCCATAGGCCTTCACCAAATTGCGACGTTCCACACTCATGGTCTCAGGCATGGTGAGAATGAGGTGATAGCCACGAACGGCTGATACCAATGCCAGACCTACGCCTGTATTACCACTGGTGGGCTCGATGATGGTTGCTCCGGGCTTCAAGAGTCCTTTCTTTTCAGCATCCTCGATCATCGCGAATGCAATACGGTCTTTCACACTGCCTCCAGGATTGAAGAATTCTACCTTGGCAATGACGGGAGTCTGCAGACCCTTCTGTGCCGAAAACTTATTGAGTTCAAGTAATGGAGTGTGACCAATCAGGTCGGTCAACTGTTTTGCAATCTTTGCCATAATTTTTTCCTTTCTATATTTTTGTTTGTTTCCTTAAATCTTATCAAAAGCCTGCTTGAGGTCGTCGATGATATCGTCGATATGCTCTGTACCGATAGACAGGCGGATAGTGGATGGAGTGATGTGCTGCTGAGCCAGTTCCTCAGGAGTCATCTGTGAGTGCGTGGTGGTATAAGGATGGATGACCAGACTCTTCACATCAGCCACGTTAGCCAAGAGCGAGAAGATTTCCAGTGAGTCGATGAACTTCCAAGCTTCTTTCTCGCCACCCTTGATTTCAAAGGTGAAGATGGAACCAGCACCATTGGGATAAAGTTGCTTATAGAGCTCATGATCGGGATGGGAAGCTACAGAGGGATGGTTTACCTTAGCCACCTTCGGATGGTTCTGCAGGAAGTCAACCACCTTGAGGGCATTCTCCACATGGCGCTCAACACGCAGGCTCAGTGTTTCCAGACCCTGCAACAGGATAAACGCATTGAAGGGAGAGATGGTAGCACCTGTATCGCGCAGAATGACGGCACGAATGCGGGTTACGAAGGCTGCAGCACCTGCCACATCAGCAAAAACGGCTCCATGATAAGAAGGATCGGGCTTGCCCAGCGTGGGGAACTTATCAGCATTTTTCTTCCAATCGAAATGGCCTCCGTCAACGATGACACCACCCAGAGAAGAACCATGTCCGCCAATGAACTTGGTGGCAGAATGTACCACAACATCAGCACCATGTTCAATAGGACGAATCAGGTAGGGTGTGCCAAAGGTGTTGTCGATAATCAGGGGGATGTTGTGCTTGTGGGCTACAGCTGCCAAGGCGTCGATATTGGTGACATCGCTATTGGGATTGCCGAAGGTCTCAGCATAGATGGCCTTGGTGTTAGGACGAATGGCAGCCTCAACAGCAGCGAGGTCGTTTACCTTAACAATCGTATTAGTAATGCCCTGTGTAGCCAAGGTGTGGGTTATCAGGTTGAACGAGCCACCATAGAGATTGTCAGCAGCTACGATATGGTCGCCAGCCAAAACGATGTTCTGAAGAGCGTAGGTAACAGCTGCAGCACCACTGGCTACGGCAAGACCTGCCACACCTCCTTCCAAGGCAGCTACACGATCCTCGAACACGCCCTGGGTAGAGTTGGTGAGGCGTCCGTAGATATTACCTGCATCGCGCAGACCGAAACGGTCGGCTGCATGCTGTGAGTTGCGGAACACATAACTGGTAGTCTGGTAAATGGGAACAGCACGTGCGTCGGTTGCGGGGTCGGGCTGTTCCTGTCCTACATGCAATTGTAAAGTCTCGAAGTGAAGTTTCTTGTTGCTCATAATTTTACTCCTTATTTTTTTGTTAATACTATGTTTTCTAATTCACACTGCAAAGGTACGGCGGTTTTTTCATACCACAAATAGCACAAATGGGGCATTCTGCATACCACAATCATGGTATTTTGCAAAAAAAGCCCAATTTTTTTTGTATTTTGCTCACTAATCCGTATCTTTGTCGGAAGAAAATTATAATATATAAGAATATGATAGACGTAAAACAAACATTAAACGCTGCTGAAGAGCGCATGCAGATGGCTGCCATGTTCCTGGAAGAGGAACTGAGCCGTGTTCGTGCCGGACGTGCCAACGTGGCTATCCTCGATGGCGTTCGCGTAGAGTCTTATGGTTCTAAGGTGCCTTTGAACCAAGTTGCCAACATCTCAACTCCCGATGCCCGTACCATTGCTATCAAGCCTTGGGACCGCAAGCAGATTAAGGACATTGAGAAAGCTATCATGGATAGTGACGTGGGTATCACCCCTGAAAACAATGGCGAGATTATCCGTCTGGGTATCCCCCAGCCTACCGAGGAGCGTCGTCGCGACTTGGTGAAGCAGTGCAACAAGATTTGCGAAAAGGCTAAGGTGGAAGTGCGCAACGTGCGTGGTGACATCAAGGAAAAGCTGAAGAAGGCTATCAAGGACGGACTCTCTGAGGACAATGAGAAGGATGCCGAGGCCGACCTGCAGAAGTTGCACGACAAGTACATCAAGAAGCTTGATGAACTGATGGAAGCCAAGAACAAGGAAATTATGACGGTCTAAGCGCTTCGCTAGTGAAAAGTGAAAAGTGAAGAGTGAAAGGTCTCGTCATTAAGAATACAGGAAGCTGGTACACCGTTCTGACGGACGATGGCCAGCTCCTTGATTGTAAGGTGAAGGGCAATTTCCGTATCAAGGGAATTCGCTCTACGAATCCTGTGGCTGTAGGCGATAGGGTTACTGTAGGCGAGGGCAACTGGATTACGGAGATTGAGGATCGCAAGAACTATATTATCCGCAAGTCTATCAATCTTTCCAAACAGAGTCACATCCTGGCTGCCAACGTTGATCAGGCATTCTTGATAGTCACTGTCAGCAAGCCTGAAACCAGCACGACATTCATCGACCGTTTTCTGGCATCGGCAGAGGCCTATCGCGTGCCCGTGTACCTTATATTTAATAAGGGCGACATGCTCACGGACGAGGAACTGCACTACCAGCAGATGATGATAGACCTGTATGAAACCATTGGCTATGAGTGCAGGGCTATCTCAGCGACAACAGGACAAGGGGTCGAGGAACTGCGCCCCCTGCTGGAAGGGAAAATCACCCTATTCAGTGGCAATAGCGGCGTGGGAAAATCGACGCTCATCAATAGCATTGTGCCTCATGCCAACCAGCGTACTGCTGAGATCAGCGATGCCCACAACACAGGTATGCACACGACCACTTTCAGCGAGATGATTGCAGTCGACGGTTCTGCCGTCGACGCCCAAACTTGGCTCATTGACACCCCAGGTATCAAGGGTTTCGGCACCTTCGACATGGAGCGCGAGGAGCTGACGAGTTATTTCAAGGAGATATTTGAATTCTCCAAACAATGTCGCTTCTCAGACTGCACTCACACCCACGAACCAGGCTGTGCGGTGCTGAAAGCGGTGGAAGAGCATTATATTGCCCAGAGTCGTTATCAATCGTACCTCTCGATGCTAGACGACAAGGACGAAAACAAATATCGCGAAGCCTACTAAGCTCCGCGATATTCTTTTTATGCGCCTATCGTAATCGTATATCTCGACATGAACGAGGCACCTGGCAAGAGGTGATTCATGAGGGGTTTGTCCTTGAATTCGCCCTTGAAACCTCGTGGGTCGCCAATACCATACCACGGTTCGATGCAGACAAAGGGAGCCTGCTTGTCGAAAGGACTCCAGAACGCACAGACAGGAGTCTTGTAATCTACCGTAATGGCAGGTTCGCCATTGGTATCCATCAACATGGCACGATGGGTTTGGCAATTGTGAATCTTCACGGAGTCATTGCGGAAGAAGTTATTGTTGATTTCCAAGATACCCATATCAGCCTCCAAGGGCACATCCACCATATCGTGGCTACCATCAGCATAGCTCTTCAGTGCATCCATGGGTTCCTCGTTGTCGAGTTTAATCATACCCTCTAACTTTCCGCTGGGCATGTTGAAGGCTGGATGTCCACCTATCTGGAAATGAATCTCACGGGTATCCGTGTTCTCCACATGCCAGATGACATGCACCTTGTTAGCCTCCAAGCGATAGGTAACAGCCAGATTGAAGTGATAGGGATAGACCTTCAGCGTTTCCTCGCTTTCATGAAGGGCAAAGGTAACCTTCTCCTGTGTCTGACTAACCAGCGTAAACTCCTTGTCGCGGGCAAAGCCATGACGAGGCAGATGATATTCCTTTCCATCAACGACATAGGTATTGTCGTTCACACTGCAAACAAGAGGGAACAGAATAGGTGAATGGCGAGGCCACTGTTCGCCAGCCTGCCACATATATTCCCTACCCTCGTTATCTTTCACACTTTGGAGCTCAGCTCCCAGTTCTGCCACACGGATGGTCAGTTGTTCGTTTTTTAGTTCTACCATAGTCTTCGTTCCTCATATTTAATTTTCTGGGACAAAGATACAAATTATTCTCGATTTATTTGTACTTTTGCACCATGAATCTATCAGAAAAGCGAATTGCAGTATTGCTCTCAGGGGGTGTCGACTCTTCCGTCGTGCTCTACGAATTGGTGCGACAGGGCTTGCACCCTGATTGTTTTTATATCAAGATAGGGCCTGAGGAGGAGGAAGAATGGGACTGTTCCAGCGAGGAGGACTTGGAGATGGCTACAGCTGTCAGTCATAAGTATGGCTGCAAGTTGGAAGTCATAGATTGTCATAAGGAGTATTGGGACCAAGTGACCAAATACACCATGGACAAGGTTCGTGCCGGATTCACCCCCAACCCTGATGTGATGTGCAACCGCTTGATTAAGTTTGGTGCTTTCCATAAGAAGTGTGGCAAAGACTACGACCTCATAGCCACAGGTCACTATGCCACGACGGAGGAAGAGGAATGCTCTGAAACTGTAGATGGAAATCATACATTAAAATGGCTCTGCACCAGTCCTGACCCAGTAAAGGACCAGACGGACTTCTTAGCCCAGATTTACGACTGGCAATTGAAGAAGGCTCTCTTCCCCATTGGACACATGATGAAGGAGGAAGTGCGCGAGATTGCCGAACGTGAACACTTGGTGAATGCCAAGCGCAAGGATTCGCAAGGCATCTGTTTCTTGGGCAAGATTAACTATAACGACTATCTGCGCCGCTATCTGGGCGAAAATCCTGGTGACGTGATAGAAATAGAAACGGGCAAGAAGATTGGCAAGCATAAAGGTCACTGGTTTCACACCATTGGCCAGCGAAAAGGCATGGGACTGGGTGGTGGCCCTTGGTTTGTCATCAAGAAAGACATCGAACAGAACATCATCTATGTGTCGCACGGTTACGACCCAGAGAGTGCTTATACAAAGGATTTCCCCATCCACGACTTCCACAGCATCAATGGGCAGTTGCCACCAACGGATATCACATTAAAAATTCGGCATACCCCAGATTATTTACCTGCCAAACTTGAATCATTGGGCGATGGAAAATATCTGGTGCATGCCGATGCACCTATCCATGGTGTTGCCCCAGGCCAGTTTTGTGTCATCTACGATGCGCAGCATCACCGATGCTATGGCTCAGGGGAAATCACCATCTAAATAGGATTACTTGAACAGGCTCTGTGCCATTTGGTAGAGGCAGCGGCGCCAAGTAAGGAATTCGTGAGCCGTGCCCTCTGAGATAAGCCCCTCGGCATTAAAGCCAGCAGCCTTCAACGACTCGACGCTCTTATTGATGCCGGCAGGGTTCTCTTTAGAACCACAACCCTCAAAGATGTATTTCACAGCCTTGGGATCCTTGATATCCTCAGGCATATAAGTGCCACCACTGAGCAAGCCCCAATAGCCGAAGACTTCAGGACGACGCAGGGTGATGAGTTTGGTCTCCATACCACCCATTGACAGACCTGCCATGGCACGATTCCACTTGTCTGCCTTCGTCAGGAAGTTCTTGTCGATATGAGGAATCAACTCATCGATGAGCAGGGTTTCGAACTCCTTGGCATCAAACTGACGGATAGAACCAAACTTGACGTCGTTGGTCAAGCCATAGGCCATCACAATAATGAAAGGTTTGATCTTGCCATCGGCAATCAGGTTGTCCATGATAAGACCAGTCTTACCCTGTACAGGCCAACTGGTTTCGTTCTCACCCCAGCCATGCTGCAGGTAGAGAACAGGATAGCGTTCCTGGGCGAGCTTTCCATTCTTACTCTTAACAAGTTTTCCATAGCCATTGGGCAGATAGACATTGGCAGTCTGCATCTTGCCAGTGCTCTCAGACCAGAAAGTCACTTGCTGGATGTTTCCGTGAGGAATGTCTTTGCGATAAGCATAGAAGTCCTGATCGGGAGCAGGAATTTCGATACCGCTCTCCCAACGGCAAGAACCGAAATAATTATGTGTGCCCGGATCGTTGAATACGCCACCGTCAATAGTCAGGTGATAATAGTGGAAGCCTGGATCCATCGGACCTTCAGTAGTACCTACCCACACACCATCTTTATCCTTGCGCAGTACCGTACCGCCACGACCACCCAGACCGAGGCTGACGATAACCGACTTGGCATCAGGAGCTACCACGCGGAAACGGGCATAGCCCTCGCTGTTAACCTGAGGATATTCCTGTCCAGGCTGATTCATCGGATTGGGAACAAAGTCCTCCTTGGGTTTAGCATTATCAAGAGCAGCATTGAAGTTCTTGATAGCATAATAGGCCTGCTTGGGCTTATAGTTCTCGTCGAATGGCAGCGGATGGTTGTTCACACCCAGCCAAGAGTCGCGGTCACCAAGGTTCCAGAAAGTCACACAGTCGATGACATCCTTATGCTTGCGGAAAATTTTGAAGATACGGTTGTACTGATCGGTCAGCAAGGTGTTCATATAGCCAGCCACGGGCTTTGCCTCACCACGCGAGAAGCGCAGCTGTCCACCCATCTCCGTGTTCATACGAATATCGAGCTCTGTAACATGGATGTGCTTCACGAGCTGTGAATACTTGGTGATAGCAGCATCGATATCTTCTTCAGAAGGTCCATAAACATTATAATGTCCCTGCATACCAATACCATGGATGGGCACACCAGCGTCCTGCATCTTCTTTACCATATTATAAATACGGTCGCGCTTGCCAGGATCGCACTCATTATAGTCGTTGTAGAACAGCAAAGCATTGGGATCAGCCTCGTGGGCAAATTCGAAAGCTTTGGCAATAAACTCGTCGCCACAGAGTTTATAATGACGGCTCTCGCGGTAGGGATTGGGAGCCTGTCCTGGACGTCCCCATCCACCACCAAAACCACCACCGTCAGAGATGGCCTCGTTCACTACATCCCATGCATAGACGACATCTTTATAACGATTTACAACCGTATGGATGTGTTCACGCAGACGCTCATAGAACACCTCCTTCTTGACGTCACGACCTTTCTTGTCAGTAAACATCCAATCGGCGAACTGTGAATGCCAGCAAAGACAGTGTCCACGCAGCTTGATACCATTCTGACGACAGAAATTGGCAATCTTATCGGCCTTTTCGAAGTCCCACACGCCCTCCTTAGGGTGAATCATACCAGGTTTCATATCGTTCTCGGCTGTGATGCTGCAGAACTCCTTATTGATAAGATTTATCTGATCCTGGTCAGACACATTGCGTTGATTTACTGCGACGCCAATCATGAAATAATCATTATAGGCATCTTTCATTCCTTTGTTGGGGTTAGTGTCAACTGGACCTCCCCACTGAGCCCATGCAAAAGTGCTGTACATAGACAGCATCAGGATAAGGGCCATGCTTAAAGTCTTTTTCATAATGTTCGTTTTTTTAGTTGGTTATGAATTAGTTAATTAAAAATATCTTCTTTTGTCCGTTATAATCACATGTTATGGTTGCCCTACCCTCTGTAATAGGACTGATGGTGATCTTCACACCAGGCACGCTCGACTTCACCTCCAGTTGCTTCACGTTCTGTGGAGCATATACCTGATAACGGGTCAGGTCTGTATAACCATTCTGGTTGGTGGTGCGGATGGGAAGAGCGGGGATAACCAGTTGCTTGCCATCGGCCTTGATGGTAATCTGTGGGACAACGGGAACCACACATGGCTGATTACTCTTCGAGAAGCCAATGCCATGGAGGTCGAAAAGACCTTCTGGACGCTGAGGCTGTTGACGACGGCCCCACTGTGGACGATCATCCTTCTTGGGCTGAATGTCAGCACCCTCTGCCACGAGATAGATAGCATGTTTGCCCGTCAGTCCTTCTACAGCAGGTACAGCCACCTGATACATCTGAGCACTGCGCTGTGCACCAGCAGGTACGTTGACAACGGCAATCTCCTGTCCATTCCAAGGATTATCCAAAAGTACATGAATCTTAAAGGCTCCATGACCTCCAGGAGTCAGATGGAGGTTCAATGCTGCACCATCACCCTTCTGAACACCTTTGAAGGCTTTTAATCCATTGGTGTCCTGTGCCAAGCCACCAAAGCCGAAGTACTTAAAACCTACAATACCCTTGTTGGTAATTCCTGCCAAGTCCATGGAGTTGTTCCATACGTCGAAGTTATCTTGCATCCACTCGTTGCTATTGGTTCCACCCGTCATGACACAGGCAATACCTGCAGAGTAGTACTGATAAGGTGGCAAACCATACATCTGGAAACCTTCACTGGTTACCTCAGCACCTGTATACTCCATACCATCAGTAGCCTTAGCAGTCCAGACATTATCCTTTGCATAAGGGTCGTAACCTGTAATGCATACCTTACCACCCTTGCTGACGGCTTTCTTGTCCCAAGTAATCTTCACGGGAGCCACCATGGCCTGACGGGCATAGCCAAAGCCACGAGGAGGACGATGGTAGAACACATACCACTGACCATTGACCAACTGCAATGAGCCATGGGTGTTATGACCTGCATTGGCAGTAATGAGGTGGGCATCATTCTCACCAGGAATCACTCCACGCGAGTCAACCAACACACCACCACTAGTCCAAGGACCTATGGGCGAATCACCATATGCATAACGCAAGGTGGAGTTGCTACGTCCCTGACCGTATTCCGGTCCACTGAATCCAGAATAGATCATCACATATTTATTACCAATCTGGCGAATGCTGCTAGCCTCGAAGAACTGCATCGCATCGGGGATAAAACCATCCAATACCTCACGACCTTCACGCTTCAGATACATCGTCTCCTGGTCAAGTTCAAAAGCTGATGAATGCTGGAATCCATAATATACATAAGCACGGAAACCACGAGCAAAATCAGGGTCTTTCTTGTTGGTCACAGGCTCGATGAACACAGAGGGATCGAAGTCAATCAATGAACCATCCACACACTTTGTTCCATCAGCAGTCAGGTTGACGGGCACAAAAGGACCGTTGGGACGGTCACCCTTACAAACCATAGGCACACGCTGCCATCCACGAGAGTGAGGATACAGCCAATAGGTCTTCTTACCGGTAGCCTTGTCAACAACCTCTACTAAGTCGGGAGCAAACATCGTGTCCCACTGTCCATTGACGAAATAGGAGAAAATCGGGCCTTCGTCACGCCATTGCGACAAGTCCTCTACAGGAGCTGACCACATGCGGATATCATTACCACAATACTGCGTAAAATGCGTATCGTGCGAACCTATAATATATACTCGCTGACGACCAGGATTATCTGGGTCGTCAAACACTCGGGGTTCTCCATCGGGAACATGTTCCCACAACGGCAGGTAAGGGTTCTGTGCTGTTGCCATCATCGTAGCAACCAGCGTCAGCATAAGGATTGTAATTCTTTTCATTATTAATTGGTTAAATGGTTATTATCATTGATTGTAGGTCAGCATCCGCAGAGCTGGTGCCATAAAGCACTTCGTACTGTCCAGGCTTTACTCGCATGGTGTTCGTTTCCGCATCAAAGAATTCGAACGACTGACGATCCAGTTTCAGGGTAATGGTTTGTGTCTGACCTGCCTCGACGCTAATACGCTGGAAGGCACGAAGGGTCTTCAGCGGAGCATCGGGGTCAGCAGGATTCTTGACGTATACCTGAACGATTTCCGTTCCATCACGTTTGCCTATATTGGTAACGGGGAGGGTGATGGTGACAGAATTGCCATCTACAGAGCACTGGGCAGAGCCAAACTCAAAAGTCGTATAGCTCAGACCATAGCCGAAGGGGAACAAGGCATCGTTGAAGTAACGATAGGTGCGACCCTTCATGGAATAGTCTTCGTAGTCGGGCAACTGAGCGTCATTCTTATAGAAGGTGACTGACAACTTACCACTAGGATTATAGTCGCCAAACAAAACATCGGCGACTGCCGTACCACCTTCCTGACCAGGATACCAAGCCTGCACGATGGCATCGCAGGTTTCTGTTTCAGGCAACAGTGCAATGGCAGAACCAGAGCAATTGACATAGATGACGGTCTTGCCAGCAGCCTTCAATGCCTTCAAAAATGCACGCTGCACACGAGGCAATTCAATGCTTGTACGGTCGCCCCCCTTGAAACCTTCGATATTAACAGGCATCTCCTCGCCTTCCAGACTGGGAGCAATACCTCCCACAAAGATAACCTTATCAATACCCTTCAGTTGGGCTATCGTCTCCTGATAGTCAATAGGCAATTCACGGGCAATGTTAATCTTCATGCCAGCACCCCATGTCTTGACCGTCTGGAAACGCACCTCTATCTGGAATTGCTGTCCTTTTTCAGCCTTCAACACAGTACGGGTGGGTGTAGAGCGCCAAATACGATGGAAAGCCTTACGCTCTCCATTAACTAGTACCTCAAATTGACCCGTACCCTCTACGTTCAGCACATATTCTCCAGCCTCCTTAGGAGCAAAGGTGGTCTCATACTTGGCAGAAAAGTCCTCAATGGGCAGATTGGCGGCAAAGACATGCATACCGTTAGTAGTTACTGCCAAGGGCTTGGTATAATACTCTGTAGTGAATGGTTTGCCCTCCATCTCTGTATTAGTCCAGAAGGTGCCCTTCAGTCCCTTTTTACCGTCAGGAGCCACACACTCTGTAGCCATGTGACATTCCAACACCTTGTCGTAGGTTAAATCACAACCAGGGAAATAGACCAACTTCTTCTGTTTGGCCTTGATGCCATCAAGAATGGTAATGGTCTTGTTGGGTGTACCATTATAGTTGCCCCACATCATCGGCTCGTTATGAGCATTGGGACCTATAACAGCTATCTTCTCCTTATTCTTTTGCAAAGGCAGTACATCACCTTTGTTCTGCAACAACACAATAGTCTGTCGCGCCATATTGAGCGAAAGTTGGGCTGATGCCTTGGTAGACATAGCAGAATAAGGAATCTTCGACCATTCCACCAACGAAGGATCGTCCATCTCGCCCAGGTCAAAACGGCCTTCCAACAAACGAATGACATGTTTGTCAACTTCAGCTTCAGTAATCAGTCCACGACGAACAGCCTCAGGAATGCTCTTGTAAGCATAGCCGTAGCCGCACTCCACATCAGTGCCTGCTAATGTTGCCTTGGCTGAAGCCGTAATGGGTGAAGAAGAGGACTTATGAGAGGTATAGAAATCGGATACGGCACCACAATCGCTTACCACCAGATACTTAAAGCCCCATTCGTCACGCAGAATCTGTTGCAATAAACGATTCGAACCACAACAAGGGTCATCATCCAGTCGCTGATAGGCACACATCACCTCACGTACATTACTCTTGGTAACCAAATACTTAAAGGCCGGCATATACGTTTCCCAGAAATCACGGACCGGCACATCCGTCAGGTTGGCCGAATGACGGGTATATTCCGGACCGCTATGTACGGCATAGTGCTTGGCACAAGCCCACAATTTGCGATACTTCGAAGTCTCAGGACCCTGCAAACCACGTACAACAGCATCACCCATGATAGAAGTCAGATAAGGATCTTCTCCATAGGTCTCCTGTCCCCTGCCCCATCGTGGGTCACGGAAGATGTTCACATTCGGAGTCCATACCGACAAACTGCGCATCTTCATATCCTCGCCACCGAGGTCATACAGTCGATGGTTGTACTGAGCACGGAACTCCGTAGAAGCCACATCGAAACATTGATAGAGCAGGTCGGGATTAAACGACGATGCCATAGCCACGGGCTCTGGGAACACGGTGACGTTTCCCATGTTAGCAGCTCCATGCAGCGCCTCGCTCCACCAGAAGAACTTCTTGATACCCAAACGAGGGATAGCAGGACTCTCGTCCAACATCAGTTGGGCTTTTTCTTCCAAAGTCAAGCGTGAACACAAATCAACCGCACGCTCATGCGCTGACAAACTCGGGTTTTTATACGGGTACTGCTGTGCAGATACTGACAAACAGCAGACCATACTGATAGCGATAAATATTGTTCTCATTGTTATCGTTTTACAGGTGATTCTTCGCCGAATAGATATTGTGGCTGATATCCTCCACAATCGACAACGATTTTCTCAAAGACGATGCCTGGATGACGCGGAGTCAGTGTCAACTCATGAACAGCTGCATTGCCTACTGGCAACTCCACCACTTTCTCGACAATACGACGAGCCACTGCAGGATAATACTCAGAATACATATAAGGCTGACGGTCAACCAGTGTCTTGTTAAAGTTAACCACCTGAGGTTCAGAACCGTCCAGACTAACCGTATATTCATGACCACCCACATTCAGGAAGTCAAGCGTAGACTTCACAACGACGTGAACCTTGACTTTGGAAGGTGCATCAGCAGGCAGGGTAAAACGATAAGTCAGGCTGGCACCTCCAACAGCTTCAGTATAAGGAGTCAATGCTACCGCACTGCGTGTACGACCATAGTCGGGATAGATACTCCACTGGGTATCAGCCGTAGCCTGCGCACTGAAGTAATGTTCAGCCTCCATAGCCACATAGCCACAAGAGGGTGAGAACACCCAACCACCAGCAAATCCATTCTCCACACGCTTTGTAGCAGGCAACATCTCATGAGGGAAGTCATCATTCCAAGAGGTGTAGCCAATGTGCTTCTGCGTCATCATGCCGTCCCACTTACCATGAGCCATCACCTTATTATAATAATGACAGAGTTGGGCATCACGCTCGAAACTCTGGGCTACTCTGTCTGCCCACTCGTTGGCATCAGGATTGTTGGCATCTGCCAACACCTTATTCATAGCCTGGGCATAATACATATCATAGAGGTTGGCCATTGCCTGAACGGGGAAGAGGATAGACTGGCGATATGCATCACGAGCCTCCTCAGGAATCTCGGCAAACAGTCGCAATGCACGACGCTCCAGACGGGCATAGTCGTCAGCCACCTTGCGCCACTCTCCCGTAGCCACATTATAGGTCGTAGCATCCAGCATCTCTGGAGTTACACGGGCCATGTACTGGCAATTGCGGTTGTAGATAGAGGCGGCTTCCTCGGCAACGGAATCGCCGAGTACAGTACGGAAGAAGCAACGGGTATGATCAGTAACCGTTTGCTGCGTGTATTCTTTAGGATTCCACGCCATGTCCATAAACAACTGGATGGGATATTCCATTGGCTTCAAGTCGCCCACATTCAGAATCCACATCCGCTGGATGCCATAATCGTAAGCCAACGAAAGTTGTTCGAACATCTGTTGTGTCTGGGTCACATTGATCCACTTGGTGTTACGGGGAGCACCCACGTAATCTACATGGTAATACAAGCCCCATCCACCAGGATGCTTGCGTTCCTTCGCATTAGGAACACGGCGCACATTTCCCCAGTTGTCGTCACACAGCAGCATGATAACATCATCGGGCACGCGCATTCCTTTATCATAATAGTCTAATACCTCTTTATATAAGGCCCATACCTGAGTCGTCTTATTAGCAGGCTTTTTAGTCACCTGCTTGATAATCTTTCGCTGGTTCTCCACAATACGCTGAAGCAACTTAGTATCAGCATCTTCGCTCATCGCCTCGTCGCCATCACCACGCATACCGATGGTTACCATATCCTCAGTACCCTTCATGCGTTCAATACCCTCACGGAAGAACTGGTCCAGCTTTGTCTGGTTCTTCTGGTAGTTCCAAGGTCCCCACTCTTGGCGGTGACGAGCATACTCCTGATGATTACGAGCCATCGGCTCATGGTGTGAGGTACCCATGATGATACCCATCTCATCAGCTGTCTTCGAATTTTCCGGGTCGTCGGCATAGAAAGCCCATCCCCACATGGCTGGCCACAGCATGTTACCTCTTAGGCGAAGGATGAGTTCAAAGACCTTTGCATAGAATCGGTGGTCGCCATATCCAGTACCAAATGTATTCTTTACCCATGAGGTCAGACAAGGAGCCTCATCGTTAAGGAACAAGCCACGAAACTCCACAGCAGGTTCACCATCCGTGTACTGACCGGGCAAAATACCTACATAATCGCGATGAGCTACAGGAACATCCATCCACCAATACCAGGGAGACACGCCCATCTGTCGGCTCAACTCATATATTCCATAGACCGTTCCACGACGGTCACTACCGGCAATGACCATCTGTCCGTCAATCGTGGAGATGATGAATTTCTCACGCTTCCCTTTCAAGTCAGCCAGTTTACCACTCTTCACCCATTGGTCAATCTGCTTATTGAAGCCCACTGTACCAACAAGAATGGTTGGCTGCTCACTCTTGGCAGGGACAAAGTCCATGACACGTTGGAAGTCCTGTTGCATACTGGCTATAGCCAATTGCACTGCCTTGGGTTCCTGTGCACTATAACCGATAGTGGCACCTTTTAGTGACAGAGCTTCAGCCTGCTCATTGAAAGTTACAAACTGGTTAGCGGCACATAGGGGTGTCGCCAACAACAGAGTCAATATAATCGTCTTAACACGCATCATTTCTACATTTTATTCACTATTCACTGTTCACTATTCACTTCTTAAAGAGTTTCGGCACGAACTCTTTAAGTCCCCTACGCCATGTCAGCCATTCATGGTCTGTACCAGTAGACTCATAGTACACAGCCTTGATACCCTGAGCATTCAGTTCGTCAACGGTCTTCTTGGTATTAAACATCTTGTCCATACCCTCAGTACCGCTCATCATAAAGAGGTAGTGAATCTTTTTGTTGAACTCGTCAGGACGCGTAAAGATTCCATTATAAGCCGTCTTCACGTCAAGACCGAAGATAGCACCACTGAACGTGCCCATCCATGCAAACTTATCCAGATGGTTCAATACAACGTCAAAAGTCTGGTGTCCGCCCCAAGACAGACCTGCCATGGCCCTATGGTCTCGGTCTGTCAAGGTACGGAACTTAGCGTCTATGGTTGGTATTAAATCGTTCATCATTACTTCATAGAAAGAATTGCCGTAAGTGCTGAAGCCCTGACGGTTATCGCCACCCTTGAAAGGAGCCTTGATATCGCCACTCTCCATCACCACAATCATAGGCACAGCGTCACCTTTGGCAATCAGGTTGTCCATGATATGCTGCATGTGTCCCTGCTTGCTCCATCCGGTTTCATCTTCACCCATGCCATGCTGCAGGTAAAGCACTGGATATTTCTTCTTTCCCTTCTCATAGTCTGCAGGAGTATAAACCATTGCGTGGCGCCACTCGTTGGCAGACTTGGCAAAATAGTACAAGCTACGCACTTGTCCTTGGGGAACACCCTGCTGAGGACGATAGTAGTTGCCCTCATCGCCTTCAGGAATCTCGATGCCACCCGATTGACGGTTGCAACCGAAGAAGGTCTCTGTAGCAGGATCAACAAAACGAACACCATTGATTTCCATGAAATAGTAGTGGAATCCAGGAACCAACGGATCGGTAACTGCCATCCAGTTACCCTTACCATCAGGCTGCATATCATATTTCTTTCCACAGATATCAACGATTACCTTACGGGCCTCAGGAGCCGAAATGTTGAAATAAGCTCTATGCTCTTTGTCCACCTTCGGGAACTCATTGCCAGGGATTGTCGTCTCAGCAATAACAGCATCAGCAGGAACCTCAATCTTCTTAGGCATCTCGATAAACGGACGCTTAGGCTCATATCCTAAGTGACGGGCAACAGCCTCAGCATAGCGACAACCTAACTCACGATAGCCCGCAGCATCGAAGTGCAGACGGTCAGGACCATTGGTGCAATCGTCCGACGAAATAACCTGAGCAGTATGCAGGGTATTAGGCAGTTCGTCTATCTGCTTCTTACAACCGATACATACACCCTGACCACCAGCCTGTACAATGTTACCGGCATAAAGGTTCACCTCCTCAGGTTTTAGGTTTAGGTCGCTACACAGGTTGTCATAAACCTGCTTCACCATACCTGCCCATTTCGGATCGCCTGTGTTTGTTTCACCCTGATGCATCAAGATACCCTTAATCACACCATCCTTCTGAGCTTTCTTGGCCAGTGTCACCAATCGCTTATATGGATTATTGTCATAGGCTTCCAACATACCCTTCATCCATCCAGGTGCTTTGGTCTTCACATAATTGTCGATGCTATCAGTCAGGAAACCCTTTATATCAATACCGCCGATAGCCACATGAATCACACCAATCTTGATATTCTTAGGCAACGACTCCACCATCGTACGACCGAACCAGTCGGCAGGAGTCAGACCCGTATTGGGACGACAAAGAGGCGGGATGGCTTCATACCATTCACCCATCTTACGGGCAGGAAGGTTTTCTGTAGCGGGATAGTCCACAGCGGGCATCCACAAGAATCGTGGTCCAGGACTCTTCAAATCCTGAGCCTCTGGTTTAGCAGCACCCTCCATGTTTGATTGTCCGAAACACAAGAAGATGTAAAAATTTGGATCAACGGCTGCACGGGTCCATGCGAAAGGCAGGGCCGTCAGTACGAAAGTCAGCAGAAAAAACTTTTTCATTGTCGTTATCTATTTATAGTCTTTAATATTTTCTGACTGCAAAGATAACGATCTTTTGGCACTTCTCGTGCCCTTTCGTGTTTCACATACTTTTGTATATGTAACCTAGCAAATTTCTTTCAATAATATTCGTCAAAAATCTCTAAAATCATTCTTTGTCTTCTTCACGGCCATACATTCCATCTCGATAAGCCATGTTGGACGACAGACAGGAGCCAAAGCGAAAACAGTAGGGATATGTGGAAATTTCTGTTCGAACATACGTTTTACCATCTCATAATCCGCACTATCTCGCAGATAAACAATGATTTGCATCACATCATCATAGCTCATACCCCCTTCGTTGAGCAAAGTCTCTACGTTCTCCCACATCCTAAGGGTTTGCTGTTGCACATTGCCCACATGCATCACTTCACCCTTGTTATTAATAGATGCTGTTCCTGAGATGTAAACATGGTTGCGGTCACCATACTGCATCAGCGTAGCACGCTCGAAGGTAACACCATACTCGATGGTTCTGTTCAGGTGGGAAAGGCCATAGAGATAACGCTGCTGTGCGGGTTCAAAACCAGTCATTGCATAGCTGTCCAACTGAACAAGCGCCTTGGGGTCATAGGGCGTTCCACCAATACCTGTAGAAGCAATGTAATGGGTTTCAGGGGTAAGCCCTTGTTCCACAAAACATTCCCTGCGCGACTTGACGAGTCCTCCATATTGCGTATCCACATCACGAACAAAGAACCATGTACGAACACAGTTCTTCTCCAACGTAGCCTGGAAAAGCTTTAGGATGTCAATATAGATAAAGAGGGTCTGCCAAGTCTGCATATAAGAGGTTGCAGAGGTTGAATCCATCAGCCCAAAGGTCCACACATGCTGATAGCCATTGTGTCTGACAATGGTGGAGTTATTCATGGGCACCACCTCTGTACCCTTTTGCAGATAGAGCCATACCGCTACTTTGGAACCATCAAGGGGTGGCTGTTGGATGTAGGAGATGGTGCAGGCATCATTCTCCTGAATAACAGGCACTTGATTGGTTGCATCACTAAGGAAATAGCGCTTAAAAACGATGCTGACACCCTGAACATCTTCCATACCCAGAAGGATTTTCTCCGCCTGCTGAATACGGGCTACCTGCCCTTCAAACAGTTCACAACGAGGCTCCACATGCAACATAGCATGCACCTCCTCCACTCCACCTGCCGTGAAGCGTGCCCACTCTATCCGAGCCCCAATCTTATCTATATTTTTTGATTGATAAACGATCATAACGATTTTGCGAGCACAAAATTACGAATAATTCCCTATCGCACCAAATTTTCCCATATAAAATGTAACATTCCAAATGTAACACGGATTTTAGTTAGTGTTTCAAAGCTAAATAGTGGTTACATTTTTGTATGGTACTATATATAATAATGTGTAATTTTGCAGCACGAAAACGAAACATTATCAAAACGAAATGAAAAGAAACATTATCACTTGGCTGATGCTACTTGGTTGCATCACCATTTGGGCTCAAGGAGTAAAGCCGTTGCCTACACTACATGTTGAAGGTCGCTGGTTGGTGGATAAGCACGGTAACCAAGTTGTTCTGCATGGCGTGATGGATACGCCAAACATGTATTTTAATGGATGGCGATGGGGTTCCCCTTGGGATGCTAACCCAACCAATTACAACGATGCAGGCGTCTCAAAATGCTTACCATACTTCGAAAAGCTTTTTTCGGCTATGGAACAAACAAACTGCGACGTTTTTCGTCTGCACATGGACCCTGCTTGGACTAATGATCCCAATTGGTCCAATCCGAGTGACCCTAATGACAAAATTAGTGGCGAGGCCGATATCCGTGCTTTTTCAGAGACTCGGTATAGACATTTTTTGCCAATCTTATATTTGAAATTGGCAGAAATGGCTATGAATCATGGATTATATGTGGTAGTTCGTCCCCCAGGTGTATGTCCTCAAAACATAAAAGTGGGAGACAACTATAATCAGTACTTATTGTTGATTTGGAATATTTTCTCCCAGCAAGATTTTGTAAAGCAGCATGCTGGGCAAATCAGCATTGAATTGGCCAATGAGCCTGTAAGCGTGAAGAATGCTCAGAATCAAGACGACCCTAAGGCGTTGCACGATTTCTTCCAACCCATCGTCGACAAGATTCGCTCGAATGGATTTACTGGAATTATTTGGGTACCTGGCTCTGGATACCAGTCTAACTATCGTAATTATAAAACCAATCCCATCACAGGAGATAATATCGGCTATGCAGTACACGACTACCCAGGATGGTATAATAGTAGCGACGACAATCCTGATCCAAGTATCAAAATTGAGTCTTTCCACGATGCCGTACCTGTTGTAGATACAAACCCGATTTTCATTACGGAGGTGGACTGGAGTCCCATCAAGGAACCTAAAGAGCAAGACACGAATGCTGATGGTTCACTTAGGTATAATGAGATGGGACAACCGGTCTGGAAGAACCTCGGAACTTGGGCTACTGGTTCTACCTCGTTATGGGGACATGCATTTAAAACAATGCTTGACTATTTCCAGAACATTTCGATGACACTTACCCATCCACATGACTTTATGGATCTCGACGCGCTTTATAATCAGAACACAATAAAGCCTGCATTCAATGGGAATCCAGAGGCATGTGCAAAAGCTTGCATGGATTGGTATGCCGAATACATCAAGGTAAACAATGCTCATCCTGATAACGAAGCTGAAACGGGCGATGCATATACCATTACTTCATTCTCATCCGATATTAATCCATACAGCCTATACGTTGGCAATCATCGACTTCTATCCCTAAATGCCGTATATGCAGACGGACATAAAAAGAATGTTACTGAATACACCACATTTACAGTAAACAACCCATCTATTGCAAGTGTAAGCAACGGTTACATTGAAGCAATTGGCGTTGGTGAAACAGAAATAACAGCTACATATAATGCAGCTGGAACATCATGGCAAACGAGTTTCTCTGTTTCTGTTTCAAAAGTTCCAGAATACGAAATAGAAGGCTATACACGTTTAACGGATTTATCAGAAATTACTGCTCAGCCCTTCGCTATTGTAAACAAGAAAGAGAAAAAAATGTTCTTTGGATCTACCGATCAGCATTTAGGATTTGATAATGCGCCGATAGTAATAACGGGTAAGATAAATGACAATCCCATAAACGGCTTTATGTTCAAGGCCGAACCCGTCTCGGGGCAAAGTGGTTGCTATCTGCTCCGTCTGTTAAAACTTGATGGTACAGAGTATAGTATTTGGGGTAGTCCTGGCTATCTAAACTCTCAGCCAGCGACAGGTAACTGTTGTTTTATCCTCGGTCTTAAAAATCAGAACGGCGAAGACATTAAGAATGGCGCTGTATGGGAAATTAAATACGAGAATGACCTAGGCTTCACTATGAAGAATATCGGTACTGGGAAATATCTTAAAGATTCCACCCCAGCCAAATATGACGATGCCATCTATATGAATTTCTATAAGAAAGGAAGTTCCTCTGGCATCACCACCATCCAGCGTGAAATAGAGAATGATGTGGTTTACAACCTGCAAGGTGTCAAGGTTGGTTCACGCAATGAGTTGAAGTCACTTCCTCGTGGCATCTATATCATTGGAGGCAAAAAGGTGGTTGTAAGATAAGTATCCTTTATAAGAGAAAACAAATGAGCGAAATGCCTTATG
>JAEEGI010008473.1_pt1 | contig 22718 bp, 17 predicted proteins | sample 8958751 | NCBI WGS metagenome assembly JAEEGI01 (sample SAMN16246545, study PRJNA631951) | gut metagenome | biome: gut microbiome; feature: rumen; material: KS-attached | host: Bos | place: Iran: Karaj | collected 2018-10 | reverse complement strand
GCTGCAATGAAAAGAAGTACTTTTTTCATGACTAATAGCTTATTGTGGTTTGACTGCCAGGTTTTATGCAAATATACAGATTTTCGCTTAACTACGTATTGTTCCGGCCGATAAATTCCACCACCAGGCGCACCACTTCAGAGCGGCGTCTGGCGGTCCGGGCAGCCGGATATCCACGGAATCGGCCTTCTAGGGCGCTGCGGGTGGATATCCGGACGGGGGTTGGCGGGTTTTGGGCGGTTTGGGTGCCGGATATCCACGGAATCGGCCTTCTAGGGCGCTGCAGGTGGATATCCGGCTGGGGACCCGGGGCGAGGAGGTAGGGCGGCCGGCGGGCGGGGTGCAGGGCGCGGGCACTTTGCAACACTTTCGCAAATAATTCGTATATTGCGAAGTTAAAAGAACAAACGCCCTTATGAAAAGACTTCCCAGCATATTTCTTCTTGCCGCACTACTGACCACCTTCTCCTGCGGCACAACAAACAATTCCAGCGTAAATGACGGCAACAAATACGTTCCCTACGACCAGCGCGAAGGCGAAGAGGCCGTGGTGTACTTCACCCGCAACCTGTCGGCCGAAGGGCTCATTGCCGCATACGAAAAGGTGAACGGCGAAATAACAGGCAAGGTGGGCGTGAAACTGCACACCGGGGAAAAGAACGGCCCCAACATCATCCCGCACGAGTGGGTGGAAGCGCTCCTAAAAAAGGACCTGCCGGAAGCCAGCATCATCGAGACCAACACCTATTACCAGGGAGACCGCTACACGACGGATCAGCATCGGCAAACCCTGCAGGTAAACGGATGGACGTTCTGCCCGGTGGACATCCTTGACGAGGAAGATACCCTTACCCTTCCGGTGAAAGGCGGCAAATGGTTCAGCCGGATGGCGGTTGGCAGCCACCTTACGAATTACGACTCAATGGTTGCGCTCACCCACTTCAAAGGCCACACCCAGGGCGGATTCGGCGGCTCCAACAAGAATATCGGAATCGGGTGTGCCGATGGCCGCATCGGCAAGGCCTGGATCCACACCACCCCCGGGCAGCCCAACCAGTGGGACATCGCGGAGGAGGAATTCATGGAAAGGATGACGGAGAGCACCAAGGCCACCATAGACTATTTCGGCCCCCACGTCACATACGTGAACGTCATGCGCAACATGTCGGTTTCCTGCGACTGCGAGGGAGTAATGGCTGCCCCTGTGGTAACTCCCAACGTGGGAATCCTCTCCTCCACCGACATCCTTGCCGTGGACCAGGCCTGCGTGGACATCGTCTATGCCATGACTGCCGATGAGCACCACGACCTTGTGGAGCGCATCGAATCCCGCCACGGCCTTCGACAGCTCTCCTACATGAAGGAGCTGGGAATGGGCCACGACCGCTATATCCTCATCGACCTGGACAACGGCGGCAAGCGCATCACCGCTGCCGATGCCGCCAAGGGCCTCAAGCCTTTCGTCCGTGAATAAACCATGATTTACAATTCGCTCACACAGCTCATAGGCCGCACTCCCCTGCTGGAGGTTTCCGGCTACGAAGGCCAGAAAGCAACGCTGCTTCTGAAGCTAGAATATTTCAATCCGGGCGGCTCGGTTAAGGACCGTATCGCCCTTGCCATGATAGAAGACGCGGAGCAGCGCGGCATCCTCAAGCCCGGGGCCACCATCATAGAGCCCACCAGCGGCAACACCGGCGTGGGCCTCGCCTGGGTTGGCACGTCCAAAGGCTATAAGGTGGTCCTCACCATGCCGGAGACGATGAGCCAGGAGCGCCGCAGCCTTCTCAAGGCCCTCGGGGCCACTCTGGTGCTCACACCGGGGGCAGAGGGCATGAAGGGCGCAATAGCCAGGGCGGAAGCCCTCAGGGATTCCACCCCGGGGGCGGTTATCCTGGGCCAGTTCGTGAACCCGGCCAATCCCGCCGCCCACGAGCGCACGACGGGAGAGGAAATCTGGGCCGATACGGAGGGTAAAGTGGATATTTTCGTCGCGGGCGCAGGCACCGGCGGCACTGTGAGCGGCACCGGAAAGGCCCTGAAAAAGCACAACCCGGCCGTGAAGATCGTTGCCGTGGAGCCGGCGTCATCGGCAGTGCTGTCCACAGGAGTTGCGGGGAAGCACAAGATTCAGGGCATAGGCGCGGGATTCGTCCCGGCAACCTACGACGCTTCGGTTGTGGATGAGATTCTTCCCGTGAGCGACGAAGACGCCTTCAGCGGCGCACGCCTCCTTGCCGCGAAAGAAGGCCTTCTGGTGGGCATATCATCCGGGGCTGCCTTCTCCGCCGCGCTGAAGCTCAGCCGCCTCCCGGAAAACGAAGGCAAAATCATCGTAGCCCTTCTTCCTGATACAGGCGAGCGCTACCTTTCCACAAGTCTTTTCCAGTAATGAGCCTTTCTCTCAGCCGCACCATAGACCATCTGAAAAAGCTGATGGCCGCAATGAAAGACGTTGTATTCCCCCTTTACAGCGACGCGAAGGAGGAGGCCTCACTGGCCATTATTCACGCCAACCTTCGCAAGGTGACATCGGCCCCGATTGCCGATGACTTCATGGGCCGCATCCCCGAAATCAAGCGCCTGCTGGACACCGACGTAAAGGCCCTTGCCCACAACGACCCTGCGGTGAAGAGCGAGAAGGAAATCATCTACTGCTACCCAGCCGTTACGGCCATGCTGTACTACCGCACGGCGCACGAGCTGCTCCTTATGGACGTTCCCATCATCCCCAGGATGCTCACGGAATATGCCCACAACGCAACGGGGATAGACATCCATCCCGGAGCCACCATCGGGGAAGGCTTTGCCATAGACCACGGAACCGGGGTGGTTATCGGAGAGACTGCGATTATCGGCAATAATGTCACTCTGTATCAGGGCGTTACCCTTGGAGCCAAGAGCTTCAGCTACGGTGAGGACGGCAGGCCGCTGAATCTCCCCCGCCACCCCATCCTGGAAGACGGGGTTACGGTATATTCCAACACCTCCATTCTTGGAAGGGTCACTATCGGGAAAGGAACGATTATCGGCGGTAACGTGTGGCTCACCCATTCCGTTCCTCCCGACTCCCGTGTTCTGCAGGGCCGGGCGGAAGAGCAGTTCTCCGACGGAGCGGGAATCTAGAACAGCATGTTGAATGCGGCCTGCTGGGCCTTGCCTCGACCTTCAGGGGCGTGGCGAAATCCGCTACAATATTATCATTTTTATTGACTATGTTTGCGAAAAATACACTGGTTATGAAACGATTAGTTTATTTTATGGCGATATCGGCCATCCTGATGGCGGTTGCCTGCGGGAAGGAGGGTGGCAACGAGGCCGATAACGACAATGGCAATGGCGGCAAGACGTCGGAAGGGACGGACTATTCCAACACCAGGGATTTCGTGCTGGTGGATATGGGTTTCTCGGTGAAATGGGCAAGCATGAACCTGGGGGCTTCGGCCTCCTGGGAGGTGGGAGATTACTGCCAGCTCAGCAATGCAACGCTAAGCGGGAACCTGTCGCAGGGCGGCGTGACCACGTTGCGGCTTCCCACCAAGGCCGAATGGGAAGAGTTCTACCTTGGCTGCCGGAAGAAGAATACGGCGGTGAATGGAATGAACGGCTTGCTATTCACCAGCAAGACAAACGGCAACTCCATATTCATCCCCTGCGCGGGGTATCAGTACAACTATCCCAGCACGGGCTACAGTAATGTGGGCGAGCAGGCCCATTACTGGAGTTCCACCTTCTATGTGGACAATGGCTCCACGCTGTACTACTCGCTCATCGGCACATGGATAGGGATGGACACCGTAGGCGGGACTATCGGCTTCTCGCACCATCCCATCGAGTTCGACCGCCTGCCCGTGCGCCTGGTGAATTAGACTCTTTTTGCCGGATATCCAGAAAAACCGCATTTGACTGAGGTCTGCGTGGATATCTGGCAACAAAAATCGGCAAGTTGGCGGAAAACCTTGCCGGATATCCAAAGAATCGCCATTTAGCGGTAATCTCTTTGGATATCCGGCAAAGTGCATGTTAGTATTTGCCGACAGGAACTTTCGTGGGGATATAGAGGAAGTATATGTATATGAGAAAGGAAGCGTACGGAAAATATTCAAAAAAAAGCGGTAGGGAGTATTAACTCCCCCCGCAGCACGAATCCGTAGAATCGCTTAATTTCTTTTGGAAAGGTAATGATTATTTCTGATTCTGCAAATTTATTCCATCAACACGGGGCAGATACATCACCATTTGGAGAAGATGTGATTTTACACCCGGGACCTTCTCCAAAAGTACTGGCCAGACGTTGAGTTATGGGGAAGATCAAGCCCCTGAAATCACATCTTCCCCAAGACCGCCTGCCCGTGCGCCTGGTGAACTAATCTCTACTGCATCTGGCGGAGGAGAACGGTGATGCCGGGGAGCTGGGCCGGGAGGGCTGATAGGTCCGTGGCCGAGAAGTGGTACGGGATGAGGACTTTCGGGCCGATGACGCGGGCGGCGTTCACGCACTGGTCCACCGTCATCGTGTAGGGCTGGTTCACGGGGAGGAAGGCTATGTCGATGTCGTGAAGCTGGGCCATCTCGGGGATGTCTTCGGTGTCTCCCGCAATGTAGATGCGCAGGCCGTCAATCGTTAGCACGAAGCCGTTGTCGCGGCCTTTGGGGTGGAACTGGGTGTGGCCTTCGGTGTAGTTGTAGGCGGGGACGGCGTCGATGGCGACATCGGCCAAAATCGTTCCCTTATCGCCATTGGCCATCACGGTGCCGTAGCCCAGCATTTCGGCGCAGCGGGCGTTGGTGATGAGGGTGGTACTCCCCTCCTCCGTGAGAGCAGCGATAGCGTCCTTGTCGAAGTGGTCGCCGTGCTCGTGGGTGACTAAAATAACCTTGGCCTTGGGGAACTCCGCGGCATAATCCGTGGGTTTGCCATAGCCGCCAACGGGATCCACCTGAATGTACTCTCCGTTAAAGTATATCGCCAGCGAGCCGTGCTTGATGAGGGTGATGCTCACCGGCTTGCCGCTATCGGTAAAAAATGTCTCAACCTCGTAGGTTGTCGTCGGCTTGCCGGCTTCCGTCCAGGCCAGATAGCCGCCGAGAAGGTTATACACCGTATAGCCTGCTTTGGCGAGCTTTTTGGCCGCATCGGCACTGCGCCTTCCGCTCCGGCAATAGATGGCCAGGGGCGTCTGGGAGGGATAGGCCGACTGAATCTGCGACAGGAAGTCATCGGCATACCAATCCACGTTGGAGGCGTTCCGGAGGTGGCCATCGGCATACTCTTCCGCCGTGCGCACATCGATCAGGGCCATGTTGCCGGTGCTGCTTTCGAATTCATCGACACTGAGGTTTGTAAAGCTGTTTCCGCAGGCGAAAAGGCCCAGGAGGGAAAGGAGGAACATATACTTTATCATATGGCGTCAGAATTTCTTGAGTATACTCCAAATTTTTCTATGAAATTATGGAGTACGGTCGCAAATTTAGCATATTATTTTGATTGTCAAAACACAACAGTGATACTGCGGCTAAAACTATAAACCTGGTTTTCATACCTGTTAGTTCCAAGATTCTTCCACGGCGTTTTTGCAAAATATTTCGTATGGGTGTGAAATACAACTCACTGTAAATCAGCAGATAGCATAAATCGTCTCTGGCAAAACGCCGGAGACGATTTACATAATCAGCTATCACTCAACCACTTGCATTTTACGGGCAAAAGCTCCAAGCCCTTAAGTTACAGGATTCCCATCTCGGTGGCCTTGTGGATGAGGTCGGCCACGTTGCGGACGTCCATTTTGCCGTAGATGCGGCGGCGGTGGGTGTTCACGGTGTGCACGCTGAGGCAGGTGCGCTCGGCAATCTGGGCGGCGGTGAGGCCTTCGGCGCTGAGGCGGATGATTTGGATTTCGCGGGGAGAAAGGCCGATATCGGCAATCTTGCGGCTCCGCTCCACGAGGATGTCGCCCACGTAGCGGGCTACATCGGCATTCATTTCCTCGGCTACACTCGCCAGTTCCTGGCATTTGGTGCGAATTTCCCCGGGAGACAGCGTTGCGGCCTGGGAGGAAAGCGCGGCAATGTCACCGGCAATTGCGTTCGCCGGGTTTTTGAGGTCTTTGGACAGGAATTCGATAATCTGCTCGCGGGAGTCGCTGATGCGCTGGAGTTCGGCGCTGCGGCGGCGGAGTTTACGCATGTGCATGCCGATGAAAACTATAACCGCGACGGCCAGCATCAGGGCCAGCACCAGCACCGAAATCCTGTACCGGCTGCGCTCCAGGGCACGTTCCTTGGCCTGCACCTCGAAGCGGGTTTCCATTTCCTGGAGAGTTTCGTCCTGCTTCTGCTGGATGTACTTCTGGGTGTGGAGCACATAGCTGTCGTGGGTGTCCAGGGCCTTCTGATACTGCCCGGTGCGGGTGTAGAGCCGCACCAGGCGGTCTTCAAGGGCCGATGCCGTGAGATAGTCCCCTTCCCGCAGGGTGGCGAGCACCTGCTCGAAGTATTTGATGGCCTCGTCGTTGCGGTTTCCCTGCTGGAACCAGCGGGAGCGGAAGAGGATGCCGTTGCGCCTGAGGCGCGGAATGTCGTAAGTATCGGCAAGTGCCTGACCTTTGTCCAGGTACTCCCCTGCCAGGCGGTATAGTTCCGGGTCGATGGGGTCGTTCCAGCGGTTCTTGTTGATATACAGGGATGCGATGACGTAGCAGGCTTCGCATTCCTGTTCCACGGCATCGGCCTCCTGGGCAAGTGAGAGGGCCTCGGTGGCATAGGCCAGCCCTTCGTCGTTGCGGCCGGTTTCCGGGGAGATTTCCGCGTAGGAGCAGAGCTTGGCTTTGGATATGAGAATTCCGGAGAGTTCCTCCTTGAAACCATTGGCACGGGCGATGGATTCGGCTTCATCGGCCTTGGCCCAGGCATCGGCGTCCCGGCTGGTCATTATATCGATGCCGGTGATGCAGGAGAGGGCGCGGACCCTAAGGAGCGGGTTGTCATCGGCCAGTTCCAGGGCCTGGAGGGCCTTTTCCATCGCCTCGTCGAAGCGCTGGGATGAGACATCGGCCGATGCGGCTTCTATCAGGGCCTGGTTATCGCTGCCGCCGCGGTTTCCACCGCAGGCCGTAACAAGCAAAAGGGATATGTAAAGAATCGTCCTTCTCATAATGCAAAGTTAACTAAAACGGCCGAAAAGTGTAAAAAATGTCCGTTTTAGGTAAGGGATAGGCCGCAAATTACTTAAAAATGAGTAATCCCAAGTGAGAGGCTTTTCCGAAATTTGCATCGTTAAAAATTCAGTTATGGTAGAAAGGAAAAATTATCAGCGCCCGGAGGCATCGGTACTGGATGTCCGGATGGAGGCGTTCATCTGCCTGAGCAACCAGATGAAGTTCGGCTCTGGCAACTCCTCGGGTAGTATTGAAGACGAGAACATAGTCAATGGAGGAGATTTCTGATGAAAAAGATTGTAGTTATTGCAGCCATTGCGCTCGCGGGCTTGGCATCTTGCAAGAAGATTGAGGAGAATGCAGGTTCTTCCGCCGCTCCCCATACAGTTACTATCCAGGCCAGCCTGGGCGATGTAACCAAGACCATCATTTCCCAGGACTCTGATGGCCACTTCAAAGGCGCCTGGGAAGCCGGCGATGTACTGTACGTGAAGGAGTTTGTGACTGGAGTTTCCAGCGATCCCAACCTTTACGACATTGATAGCGCTTCTGATTTTGTGGCTACGGATCCCCTTGCCGCAGGCGGCGAGACCGCAACTTTCACGGCCACATTCGAGCCGTATTACTGGGAGAGCACGCTCACCTCGGAAGAACTGGCCACTTATACCTTTACGTACAAGTACCTGGCCTGTTCCTACAATCCTTATTATATGAGCGGCGACAGTCTTCCGCTGTTGATCGACCCCGACCAGGAAGTATACGCCGGCGGTTACAGCACGGCCGACGATATGCTGGTTTCCCGCTATGCCGAGTATAGCGCACGGCCTTCGAACATTTCCTTCAACTTTGCACGCCTTGGAACTGTGGTGAAGATTACGTTTAAAGGGCTGCAGGAAGGTGATGTTGTTAAGTCCGGCACATGGTACACCGGCGACCATCTGATGGCTGTTGTCCGGCTTGAAGAGATTGTGTCGTATAATCCGGAAACCGGGATATACCGCTATGAAATTCCCCAGTACCTTGAAGGGTCGCTGGATGATTGCTATCATGTGAAATTCAACAGCTCAGATCCTTCCAGGCCGATAGTTGCCGATGCCAACGGCGAAGCCGTAATGTATCTCCGCGTGCTTCCCGGCACGTGCGACGACTGGTTCGGCATTTTTTGCACCATTGACCGCGGCGGAAGCGAACTTCAGTATTCCAAGTTAGTGGACCTTTCCTCGCTTGGTCGCAGCCTCACTTTCAAAGACGGCGGTCTTACGATGTTCTCCGTGGATATGAAACCGGCCGTTGTCGGCCTCCCCGGACCAATCATGTACATCTCCCCCAAGCCCCGCACTGGATTCACGGCAATATGGCCTGCCGATGCCCACGCTGCCGGATATGAGTGCTATTACCAGAGGTACGGAGATTATTGGGACGACGTAAAAAATGAATATGTCTATTACGATAAAGTGGCTTTGACTCCCGTAGCCGGCACAGGTGAACTGGACGGAATGTACTATGCGGAAGTGCCTTCAGGCCTGGAGGCTGCCCAGTATAATCTTTATGTCAAGGCCATCCCTGACGCTTCCAGCGGCCTCATTGACTTCGGTTATGCCCAGAAGAAAATGTACATCGGCATATCCCGGTACATAGACTGGCCGAACGTGGATTCATATTACGGCTCCACTCACCTGGATAAGAGTATGGGTAGCATCTGGAAAGTGACCGAGGACGGTGAGGAATACTTACCCTGGTACTTCAACGTGAGCAACCTCAAAACCAACTGGGGATATCTTTACTATGACAACGACAGTTTGCCCTGGACGCTTTCCACCTGCACGGTAAGCTCTTTGCAGCATCAGGGAGAGATAGACCATCTGACGCTGAAGATGTCCAATACAAAGGAGAATACCGCTACAGTTTATGGTATAGCCCCCGATGGAAACGCCACCGTCATAGCTCAACCCGAGGCTGGTTACTGGTCCAATTCCGAGAAATACTACGACTACGACTTCTCTACGGGCTACTACAACGGCTTCCGCATCGAAAGCGGCGGGCCACTCTACGTGACTATGCTCCGAATTTCCTTCTACGCTCCCGAAGGCGACTAATGCGGCGTGAAATGTAATTCATTATAAATCAATGAGTAGCATAAATCGTCTCCGGCAAATCGCCGGAGACGATTTGCTTAATCAGCAGTAGCTCAACCACTTGCATTTCACGGGATTTCTCAGGGCTCGGGCGCCAGCCACGGCAAAAGGTGTCCGCGAGACACACGAAACGGCACTTTTATGTATCTCGCATAGAGTAATGTGTCCGCCTGGCGGATAAGCGGCTGTGATATAGCGAGTTACGGGTTAAGGGGTGCAAAAAAATTTGCACCTCTTAACAAGGAAGCCATTGAGTGTCAGCGGGTTAGGCGCCAGGGGTTTTGACGGGGAAAAACGGGGTTCAGGTGCCAGAGGTCTCTGAGGCGAAGACGGCATCGAAGATGCGGCGGAGGCGGGGGGTGTCGTGGATGATGGCGCGGAGCTGGCGGAGGGGCTCTTCGTTGGGAGAGCCGGGGATGAGGAGGTGGAGGTAGCCGCCTTCATCGTATTTTTCGTGAAGGTGCTCCAGGGTACGCTGCCAGTGGCCTTCCTTGTCCAGCGACGGGTAGTGGGACAGGCCGAACTGGACGGTTCGGCGGATGATGGTTTCCGGGACGATCATCCTGTCGGCCTCGGCCACCAGGGCTCCGTAGATGCTGCGCGGGGGTGTGGTGGCCGATGCACGATGGTCCTCCGCGGCCTGGGCGATGGTTTCAATCTGCTCCGGGGTAAACCACTGCAGCAGGCGCTTATCGGCACGAATTATCCGACCGCTCTCCAAGTGGTGCGTCTTGCGGTCCACGGCGAGGCCCAGGTCGTGACAGGCCGCCGCGGTGTAGAGCATATCGGGGTCGATCTCGTATTTCTCCCCCATCGCCAGGGCCCGCTGAATCACGGCCCGTGCGTGGTCCTCCCGGTGCGCCTTGTCGAACCCGGCGTACTGCGGAATGATTTCCGTCTCGATGTATTGTCTGAGAGTCATTTCGATGGCAAATGTAGCGATATTTTTCTATATTTGTGTGTATGAAACGCTTATTAATACTTGCCGGGCTGTTGTGCTGGATGGGAGCACAAGCCCAGGATCTCACGCAATACGTCAATCCTTTTGTGGGCACGGCCGGGTTCGGGAATGTGTATCCCGGGGCGCAGGTGCCGTTCGGGGGCATCCAGATAAGCCCGGATACGGACGATTATGACTACGACGTGGCCGCCGGGTACAAGTACACGAAGCCCACGGTGATGGGCTTCAGCCTCACGCATCTTAGCGGAACGGGCATCCCTGACCTCGGGGACTTCATGTTCGTTCCCGGAGATATCGACACGGCCGATGTCCCCCTGAACCACGACGCGGAGCACGCAACCCCGGGCTACTACAGCCTGGATTTCAAAGGTGTGAAGTCCGAGATGACGGCATCGGCAAGGAGCGGAATCATGCGTTTCACATACTCCGGAGAAGCGGCACTCACCATCGACCTGAAACATACACTCCGTTGGAAATGCGTATGGGCGTCGGTGAGGCAGGTGGATGAGTACACCATCGTGGGCAGCAAGCTAGTGAATGGCTGGAATCCGAACCGGCAGGTGTTCTTCGCCGCGCGGTTTTCGGAGCCAATCAACAGCCTCACAATCTACAAGGACGGCAAGCCCGTAATCTACAACACAAACCGTTTCCGCAGCAGCCTGGAGGCCTGGGGGGCCGATTTGAAAGCGACGCTCCGGTTCGAGGGGAGCGTGATTGACGTGAAGGTGGCCGTCTCCGCCACCGGCACCGAGGGCGCGCTGAAGAACCTCTCCGAACTTGATGGCAAGGACTTCGAGACGGTTCGCGCCGAAGCGGAAAAACTCTGGGAAGAGGAATTGGGCCGATACCGGCTGGACCCCACTTGCACGAAAGAGCAGCGCGAAACGTTCTACACCAGCGTGTACCGCACTGCCCTGCACCCATTCCTGTTCCAGGACGTGGACGGGAAGTTCCGCGAGCACGACGGCACCATCGGCCAGGCTTCCGGATTCACCAACTACACCACATTCTCGCTCTGGGACACCTACAGGGCCTTCCATCCCCTGCTGAACCTGGTGAACAAACCCCTGCAGGCGGATCTGGCGAATTCCATGCTACAGCACTACGACAAATCGGCCGAGCACATGCTCCCCATCTGGTCGTTCTACGGCGGGGAAACCTGGTGCATGATCGGCTATCACGCCGTGTCGGTTCTGGCCGATATGATGATGAAGGGCGTCACGGGCTTCGATTACGAGAGGGCCTACGAGGCGATGAAAACCACCGCCACCAACCCGCATTACGACTGCCTTCCGGAGTACACCGCCCTTGGCTACGTTCCCTTCGACAAGGAGAAGGAATCCGTGTCCAAAACGCTGGAGTACGCGTATGACGACTGGTGCATTGCGCAGGCGGCCAAACTCCTTGGCCACGAGGAGGATTACGAGTTTTTCCTCCAGCGGAGCTTTAACTACCGGAACCTCATCGACCCGGAGACATTTTATATGCGCGGGCGGGATTCCCAGGGCTCCTGGCGCACCCCGTTCTCCGACATCGCCTACGAGGGCCCTGGCTCGGACAACGGCTGGGGCGACATCACCGAAGGGTTCACACTGCAGTACACCTGGTCGGTGCCGCACGCGTTCGAAGACTATATGGCTATCGCCGGGCGGAAGTTCCTCCTGAAGCGTCTGGACGATATGTTCCTCATCCAGATGAGCGACGATATCCCCGGGGCCCACGACATCTGGGGCCGCATCGGCGGATACTGGCACGGCAACGAGCCCTGCCACCACGTGCTGTACCTGTATAATCTCCTTGGCAAGCCCCGCGAGTGCCAAAAGTGGGTGCGCCATGTGGCCGATAACTTCTACGGCAACACTCCCGATGCCCTCTCCGGCAACGACGACTGCGGCCAGATGAGCGCGTGGTACATCTTCAACTGCCTCGGCTTCTATCCCCTCTGCCCCGGCAGCAACGACTACCAGCTGGGCTCCCCCTGCCTCCCTGGCGTTACAGTGCGCCTCTCCGACGGCGGCACGCTCACGGTTCGCACCCGCAACTGGTCTCCGGACCACGTGTACGTGAAAGCAGTATACCTTAACGGCGAGAAACTACGCGGCACCACCCTCCGCTACGAAGACATCTGTGGCGGGGGCGATCTTCTCTTCGTGATGAAATAATCAGATAAGCGTGACCGGGCGCGAGAGGTAGCAATCCAGCAGGTCGCGGGTGCGGAGTTTTACAAAGCAGGTGGGCGTGCCGTCGGTGCAGGCGAACCATTCGCCTGTGGCGATGGCGCTGTCCATCACAAGCTTCACGGAGGAGGCCTGCGGGAGTATCGCGCTCAGGATTGTGGTGGCGCCAACATGAACGCCTGTTAGTTCCCAGAGTTTTTCCGCCGATGCAAACGACACGCGTGGAATGCCGCCGAGAGCGGCGCAGAAATCGCGCGTAACGAACGGCTTGTCATCTGAAGTAACGTATAAATAGAAGAGGGTCTGCTGCCTGTTGCACAGGAAGATAGTCTTCACAATGCGCACTCCGATTCGCGCGGAAATGTTAAGGCAATCCTCCATGGTGATTCCCGGATCCGTATCCACGCGCTCGAACGGAATGCCAAGAGAAGCGAACCGCTCGTACACCTTCTGCTGGAGTTCAGTAGAAAACTCTGGAGGAGGCGTGGTGATTATGGAGCTAACCTTGAAGGCACTATCCATCATAGCAGCCCCTCCATGAATTCAAGCATGGCGTCGTTCACCTCACGGGACTCCGGAAGATTCACCGCAATCACGTTGTGCACATGGCTCACGCGGCGGTCGTCCGAGGCGATGTCCACGAACGTCAGCGCGCGGCCAAGCGAGTCTGCATCGGCCTTCACCAGGAGGGATTCGCCGCGGATGAAGTCCCGGGTGCAGGTGCTCACGAGGAGCGGCCCGGTGTAGCTGCTGAAATAGGTTCGGGGCGACATGGATTGCATCCAGGAGTCATCGGCATACCTGGGGCCGATATAGTATTTCAGCGCGCCTTTGGTGAAGCCCTCGGACTTTCCGTAGCTGCCGTAATTGTATGCCGGGCAGTTGAGCATTACGCCCGCGGGAACGAACTCCTCCGGATGCACCGGGAGCGATTTGTCCGCCGAGCCCTCCGCCATGTAAAGCACCAGGTGCCCGCCGGCGGAATCTCCGGTGAGGAACATGCGGTCGCGGTTCAGCCCCAGTGAATCCGCATTCCGGGCCAGATAGTCAAGGGCCGATGCGCAATCCGCCAGCTCGTGGGATACGTCTATGGTGGAGCCGTTGTTGTGCCGATATTCCACCAGCACCACGTCGTAGCCCTCGCGGAGGAAGACCGATGCGAACGGGGTGTTGTTCTCCCGCCGGCCCGCTACGTAGAAGCCGCCGTGGATATCCACGAGAACGGCGTTGCGGCGAACGGCGTCATCGGCATAAAAGATATCCAGAACCTGCATTTCGGTGCCGCCCTGCACATAAGGAACGCTCCGGATGTTCCTGCAAGAATCCGCGTACGTTGCCCCCACACGCACTACATTGCTACCCGCAAGAAAGAACTTGAGCATTGGCCTGCTCACCTTCATGCTGCATCCGCCGGCAAGAATCAGGGATAATATAATCAGCGCTCGTTTCATCGCTATTTAATCTGTTTGCCGAAGGGGAAAACCGAGGAGATGGCCATCTTGAAATGCTGCTTGCCGAAGGGTATGCCGATGATGGTAATGCAGCACAGGAGGCCGAAAATGACGTGAAGGACGGCAATCTCCCACCATCCGAGAAGAATCCACAGGAGGTTCATCCCTATCGACAGACATCCCGGCTGCCCGGGCCCGTCCACAAGCTCGTGCCCGAAAGGCCCCAGGGCATAAATGCCCAGTTTGAACAACTGCACCCCAAAAGGAATGCCGATGATGGTTACGCACATAAGCAGCCCCACCACAAAATAGATAATGGCGATAATTATTCCCCCAAGAAGGAGCCACAAGAGATTACCTAAGAATTTCATAGCGTCACAAATTTCACGATTGCAAATATACGGATTTTGTTATTATCTTTGCACACCTAAACCGCTAACCATATGAAGATGAACATTCCCCTGATGGCTGCGCTCATCGCGCTCTCCATCATAGTTTGTCCCGTGCTGTATTTCACCGTGGGGCCCGCGCTGGACGCAACTCAGCTGGAAACGCTTAAGATCCTCCTGATCATTGCCGGAGGCAGCGCCGCGTTCTGTTTCATCGTTGGAGAAGCCACAGGCAACAATTCCCAGATGGACAAACTGTGGAGTCTGCTTCCCATAGCATACACCTGGGTAATAGCCGCGAAAGGCGGCATGAGTGCCCGCCTTGTGGTGATGGCATCCCTGGCCACGCTTTGGGGCATCCGTCTCACCTTCAACTTCGCCCGCAAGGGGGCCTACAGACTCAAGTTCTGGGAAGGCACGGAGGATTATCGCTGGGCCATCGTACGTTCGGGCCCCGCTTTCCGCAAGCGCTGGGCATGGGCGCTGTTCGACCTTGGATTCATCTCCATCTACCAGAATGCCCTGGTTCTTATGACCACCTTCCCCGCTCTGGTTGCAATGCAGTCCAGCGCGCCGTTCGGCTGGGTGGACGGCATCGCCGCAGCCCTGATGCTCGGTTTCATCATCTGGGAAACGGTGGCCGATGAGCAGCAGTGGGCCTTCCATAGCCGCAAGCATGCTCTACTTGCCGATGGAGCCTCCCTCGAAGACCTCCCCGCCCCGTACAACAAGGGATTCAACACCACGGGTCTGTGGGGCCACAGCCGCCATCCCAACTATTTTGCCGAGCAGGCGATATGGGTATGCTTCTACATTTTCTCCATCGGAGCCGGAATGGGAATAGCGAACTGGAGCCTGATCGGCGCACTTCTTCTTGTTGTGCTGTTCCAGGGCAGTTCCGCTCTGGCAGAGGAAATTAGCGGCGGCAAATACCCGGAATACGCCAAGTATTGCCGAAGCGTTCCGCGTTTTTTCCCTGGCAAACGTTACGTGTAATACGTACTTTTTTCTTAAATTTGCAAGGTAACACCTGAATCTTATGCTAATCGTCCTGAAACTCCTGGGCTCAATAGCCCTCCTGATATACGGCATGAAAGTGATGAGCGAGGCCCTGCAGAAGATGGCCGGCCCGCAGCTGCGTCACCTTCTGGGTGCCATGACCACAAACCGCCTGTCCGGCGTTGCAACCGGAGCACTGGTCACGGTGGCCGTTCAGTCATCGGCCGCAACTACGGTGATGACCGTGTCGTTCGTGAACGCGGCGCTGCTCACCCTTGCTCAGGCTATATCAGTTATTATGGGAGCCAATATCGGCACCACCATGAGCGCATGGATCATGTCGGCCGGGTTCTCCTTCAACATCGCCAATATGGTGTGGCCGGTATTCCTGATCGGCATAATTCTCATTCAGACCGGCAAGTACCGCTATGTCGGAGATTTCCTATTCGGACTCAGTTTCCTGCTGTTCGCCCTGGGCATGCTTAAAGCTACGGGGGTGGAGATGGACCTTGCCAGCAAGCCTGCAGTAGTGGCCTTCTTCTCCAGCTTCAAGACCAATTACGGAACCATCCTGCTGTTTCTCCTCATCGGCACAATCCTCACTGCCATCGTGCAAAGCTCCGCGGCGCTGATGGCTATCACCATGGTTCTTTGCGCAACCGGAGCGATAACCATTTTCCAGGGCATCGCGCTGGTTATGGGCGAGAATATCGGCACAACCGTTACCGCCAATCTGGCTGCCCTTAGCGCGAATACCCAGGCCCGGCGCACCGCTATGGCGCACCTGCTGTTCAACGTGTTCGGCGTTATCTGGGTGCTCATCCTGTTCTTCCCCTTCGTGAGGATGGTGTGCGCGGTAGTGGGACTGGATCCCACCGCCACGGAGCAGGATCCCACCAAGCTTTCCTTCGCCCTGGCTACGTTCCACACCTTCTTCAACGTCATCAACACGCTGGTTCTCATCTGGTTCATCCCTCAGATAGAGAAACTGGTATGCTTCATCATCAAGCCCAGGAAGGCCGATGAGGACGACGAAGTGAGCCTCAAGTTCATCCGCGGCGGTATCATGAAAACCCCGGAACTCTCCGTACTGCAGGCCCAGAAGGAGATTGTGGCCTTTGGCGAGCGCATGCAGCGCCTCTTCGGCTTGGTGACGGACCTCTACAGCACCCAGGACGAGAAAGAATTCGACAAGCTGTTCGAGCGCATCAAGAAGGGTGAAGACATTTCCGACCGGATGGAAAACGAGATCGGTAAGTATCTGGGCGATATCGGCAAGGCCCACCTTTCCGACGAGACCAAGCAGACTATCCTTCTGATGATGCGCGAAATCGGGGAGATGGAGTCCATCGGCGACAGTTGCTTCAACCTTGCGCGCATCATGCGCCGCAAGCGCTCGCACAAGGTGTGGTTCAAAGACAGTCTCAACGACAGCATCCTGAAGATGTATGCCACCGTGGATGAGGCTCTTTCGCAGATGAACCGAGTCCTGGGCGGCCACAGGGCAGATTTCAGCGTGGAGACATCCTTCGAGATCGAACACCGCATCAATGCCCTCAGGGATTCCCTGAAAGACCAGAACATCTCCAACCTGGACGACAAAGTGTACAGCTACGAGCTTGGAACAGTCCTGTCCGACCTTATCGCAGAATGCGAGAAGACCGGAGACTACGTGATGAACGTCGTGGAAGCGCGTCTGGGCCTCAGCTAGAGCCTGAGGAGAGTAGCTGGTAGGCAAGGCGTTCGGAGCCGGAGGCGAGGTAGATGATGCCGCAGTAGCGGAAGCCGTAGCGGAGGATGCAGTGCTGCATGATGTGGTTGTCGCGGTGCGTGTCTATCCGGATGTTGCCGTCCTGCGCGAAACACCAGTCCATAATGGTACGGAACACCCCGTGCACGTGGGGGTAACTGCCGATGCGGTGGACCACGTGGTACGGGAGGGTGTCGTCCAGCCATCGGCCTTCGTAAATGCGGGCATAGGTGGGCTCCGGCGAGGGAATGAAGGCGAAGTAGCCTGCGGGAGAGCCGTCATCGGCAAGAACCACATAGCCATGGCCCAGGTCGATGTCGGAGCGCACCACCTCCTGGGACGGATACCCGTCCACCCACTGACCATCGTTGCCGCTCGCACGCATTATCCCCTTGGCCGCCTCCAGAACGTCCATAATCGCGCCGATATCCGCGCCCGTTGCCGCCCGTACCGTCATAACAGTTTACCAGACTTCGGAGGTGGTGGCGGAAGCGGATGTGAGGGTAGCCTGGCTCACGCTCACGTTCTTGGCGCTGATGAAGCTGGCATTCTGAAGGTCGGAGTTGGTTTGAAAAGGAATACTTTGGCTGCCGATATATAGAGCGTTACCGCCGTCGATGACGTGGAAGGAATAGGTCTGGTCAGAGCCTAGATCAACATTATTGATAGCCATATAAAGCAGGTCCGTGGTGGCATCACCGGACACTTTAACCGTGAGGCTGCCAAATGTGTGTTTATTACTTGAATAATCGCGCTTTCGTACTATGGAAGAGGATGCAGAATCAACGGTAAACTCCTTTACGCTGACGGCTGTGCCGCCCGATCCGCCTATTTTGAAGCCGAAGCGGTAGATTTTCTGCTCATTGGAAAAAAATGCCTTTTCAGTAGATATTACTCCATTATCCATTGAAGAAACATATACCGTTGATGAAGCATAGTCGTACTGTCTGGCAAGGGTACCGTCCGCAGAAGGAGCAGAGCCATCCTGCCCGGTGTAGTCCCATTCGGTACGGGGGAATAGAAGATATAGTTGTGTGCCTTCGGTCACTCCCTCTACACTGGACAGAGTGCCGGATAGCGTGGCTTCGGTACGATTAGTGTCGTCGGCATCCACGGTGAGCATACCAAGGAATGCTCTTGTGTTGGAAATATACACCGCAACCTGTTCTCCATCTACCCAATAGGCATTGAGCGTGCTTCCGTCAAGTTCCAGCGCCTTTGTATCCACGTCCTTCACGGCCTGCACCGTGAGGGTAAAGAGCTGCGGAGCTTCTTCCACGGGCTCGTCCTTAACAATGTCTTCTTCCATTTTCTGGCACCCTGTCCAGAGCATCGCGCCCGCAAGGGCTGCAAAAAGTATAATGTATTTTTTCATTGTCATTTCGAACGAATTATTCAACAATATATGCTTTATAAGCCGGAATGGTTGTGCCCGTATACTCATACAAGCCGATGCTATTGTTGTAACCACTAATCACGTACACCTTCTGGGTTCCTGTTACCAGTGTCGATGCCGCAGTGGCAACACCCACACCCTGGAGGATATTTGTACCCACGGGCGAAGGTGGATTGCTGATGTCGATGGCGGTCAAGGAAACCGCAGGTTTATCGGCAAAAATAATCACTGCGCAGTTCGCAGGGACGATGCTGCCATCGCCAACAAGGTAGAATTGCTTGCTCCCATTCAAGGTGAACGCTTGAGCGCCATCCAAGAGCTTATAATTCTTAGTAGGATGATAGAAAGTGGTGAAATACTTGCTAATTCCTCCAAACTTCGATTTCCGCGCAGTCAGACCAAGATTGTCATCTGAAGGGTTTTCCGCCGGCCTCAGCGTCTTGCCGGCAATGGTGGCTATCTGTTCAGTGTTCAGGAGACCAGTATAAGTATCTGTGCCGTCGGTGAGCGCCTGGCCCGTTGCAATGAGGAGAATACCATCCGTATTGCTAGGGAAAACATAACTGCTTGCAGTGATACTGTCCCCGGATTCGCTCCAGCCAAGAGTGATAAGATTCGACCTACTGTAAATACCGACTTGAGTCGTTCCGGTCCCGGTAGCAGTTACGTTGCCGCCAAGGATGGAAATGTTGGCACCTCTGATACCATAACTACCTGTGACGTTTACAGTTCCACGACGGATAAGAACATCGCCATTCGTGTAGATACCACTTCCTTCTGAAGCAACAACTGAAATATTACCGCCGTTTATGGAAAAAGTACTAATACTAGCAGAAATACCAATTCCGTTGTCTTTTGAGGTAATAGTAATACTGCCACTTCCGCCACTCTGTCCGTAAATCGAAGCATATTCAAGGAAGACTAAGGCAGCATTACTACTATTGCTGGTGTCTATAATGAGATTAGCTCCATCGCAGATGATAAGATGGACATTTTGGTCAGAAAAGACCAAACGACTGTTTAGTGAAACTTCGCCGCTTACATAATACCAGCCTTCAGCATTGGAATTGCTTCCGTAAAAGCCGCTAGATGTAATTTGCGTGGCGCCAACACAGACCCGCTGAACACCATCTGCATCGATGTAGAACACGGCGCCCGCAGCCGACTGCAGCGTCTTGCCGGCAATGGCAGCAATCTCCTCGCTAGTGAGCGTACCGGTATAGGTCGCGGTGCCGTCTGTGAGGGTTTGGCCGGTGGCGATGGTCACCGTGCCGTGATAGCTGCTGGCGGTGATGCGGTCTGCCGCCGTGGGGCAGCCCAGGGAGATGGTGCCATTAGCATCAATACCGTAGCCGGTACCGTTACTGGTAGCGCTGACGGTACCACCATTGATAGTGACGTCGCCGCCGACGTTGTTGCTGCTGCGATGGGCGTAGATGCCGTCATTGTCGCGAGAGTTGGCGGTGATATTGCCTCGGTTGATGGTGATGCTACCGACATTAGCTCTTATGGCGTAGCTATTGGCGGTGGCGTTGACGGTGCCGCCGTTGATAGTGATGTTATTGATGTCTCTGTTAGTGGAACAGATGGCATTGCCGGTGTTACTGGTGGCGGTTGCGGTGAGGGTGCCGCTCTGCTGGGACTGGCCGTAGATGGTGAAGGATCCGTGACTCTGGATGGCGTTGCCATAATTGCGGGTAACGTTGAGCGTAGCACCGTCGCAGACGATGAGGCGGACGTCGGGGTCGTAGAACCAGAGCTTGCCGTTGACGGTGACGGTGCCTGCGGGCACGACATACCAAGCGGGTTGGCTGTTGCTGCTGCTACCAAGTGTCACGTCGCTGTTGCTGCTCTCGATGACGGTGTAGTTGGTGCAGTTCTGCTCCGTGCCGTCGGCGTCGATGTAAGAGACGATGGGCAGCAAGGTGGCGGTGACGGTAACATCGGCAGCGGGCATATTGAAGCCCCACGTGCCGTCGCCATTGTCCGTTGCAGCCGTACCGTTGACCTCCACGTTCTGCATCACATACCCGGAGGGCACGCTGAGGGTGACTGCAGTGCCGGCGGCAAAGTAGTCCACTGAATTGTAGCTAACGGTGGGCGTAACGGTGGCGGTTATACCGGATGGCACCGTGAGCGTGAACACATCGCTTGAGACTGTGCCGTTGATTGTGCAGTTGCGATAGTGGTTGCCTGATGCAGAGCCACTGTAAACATATCCAATAGCATCGACATATTTACTTCCATTGATTGTACTGTTAATAACGAAGCAATTCTGGACGGTTCCACCGCCGCCTATCCTTCCCACCACAGCGCCGATTTCTTCATTTCCTTGTACTGTAGCTCCGTCAATGATTACGTTTTCAATGGTCGCTCCATAGATATATCCGAAGAGGCCGACGTAAGAACTGGTACCTTCTATGTGAAGATTGCTTATTGTGTACTCTTTACCGTCAAAGATGCCAGAGAACTTATTATTGATACCACTGCCCCCAACACCATTGAACGTGCTCTGCACGCCGCTCAAGTCGATATCGCTGCCGACCTGGAAATAAACGCCATTGCAAAGATTGCCACCTTCGACAATTTCTTGCAGGTACATCATACCGGCCGCATCAGTTATGGTGTAAGGGTTTGTGCTGGAGCCGTTAGCCCCGTGTGCGGTATCCCAGTGGTCCGTCCAGTTTGCAGTGTAGCTCTTGTTGCCGTGTGAGTACTGGGCAATTGTGACGGTAGTCTGAGGCGTACTGCCGTTGCTGCCCGTCCAGCCGTTGAATGTACAACCCAGGAATGAAGGATTGGTCAGCGTAACGGCTGCATCATATGTATATGTGGCAGGATATCCGTCCGGCAGAGTTCCACCGGCCAGGTCGTAGCTAATGGAGTAAGCATAGCTGGCGTCGAGAGAGCACAGGCCGCTGGCGGTGACGCTGCTGCCTGTAAGGCTGTTGCCAGCGAGGTCCTTGACTGTACCGCTGAGCCCAGTGATATTAAGACTGCCAGAGGCATTGGCGGGGATTTCTCCGCTGAAGGTAAGCACGTTTGTGCCATCGCCAGCCACATAGGTGAGTGACCCCCACTTGTTGCTGGAAGTGGTGGTCAGCGTGGGCGTGCCCGTCACCTTGACAATCTCATTGAATGCCACGCTCACATACACCGTATTTCCCTTGGAATGCCTGCCAGGAACCACAGTTATACTGTTGGAGAGGAGGGTGGGAGCCGTGGCATCTACCAAAGCCAGACGTACTTTAAGGTTCTTCAGATACCAGGTATCATCGCCGCCTCCATTGGCATCGAAACGCACGTTAATGTCGTTTACCGTGGGATTGAGAACCAGCGAACCGGATGTGGTGGCGCGGTAGCTTGAACTCTTGAATGCCTGGGCATATAGATAGCTGTCGCTATAGTCGAACTCCGTAGAGCTGGTGTGGTCGTCGGACTTGTGAGGGAAGGCCTGGTACTTCCAGCTGTTCAGATGATCTTCGGTCTTGGTGAGGATAAAGGCGGCCTTGTAGAGGGAGGTCGATGGCGTATTAACGTTGCCGTCAGGATCCTTACCGTCATATGTAGAAGCATTGTCGGCCAGAATCTGGATGTACTGGTAACCGTCGTCCTCCTCGCGCTGCTGGAAGTAAACGGTTGCGTACATCTTGTAGCTGAGGCTATTGAGCCAAGTACGTAGGTCACTATTATTATTGTATAGATTGCCGGTAGAGACAGTGCATAGTGTGTTATCGTTGTAGTCGTAGCCGTCGTCAATCATCTTCTCGGTGCCATTGGTGCCACTATGAGCAACATCGAGGTATTTATTACCGCTGCCACTCTTAACGCTACCGCTCTGGAAATACACCAGGTCGGTGACACTCTTGTTTACATAGCTGCCGCTGAAACTGGTGCCGGTGGTGATTTCGCGGTCACAGTGAGCCAGGGAGAAGCCGCCCAGGTCGGTGACATCAAAGCGGTACATGCGCTTGGCGCCGTACTGATACTTGAAGGCATCGGTGCCGGGAGTCGTCTCGATGACGGTCACATCTTTGTAGGTATCATTGGGCCCAAAGGTAACCTCGCCGCTTATGGCGGTGTAATGCTGACCGGCGTAGGCGCTGAGGTTCACGGTGCGGTACTTTACCATTTCAGTGGTACCGGAAGTGCTGCGGGTAATACGGAACGTGCTGCCGGTAGGGTTGGAGACGCTCCAGCCATCCACGGCCCGGGCGGTAAACCCGGCGGTAAGGAGCAGGGCGAGGGCTGCTATTAGTGCTTTTGCTTTCATCGGCCTTCCTCCGTTAGAGTTCATACGCTT
>JAEEGI010008471.1_pt1 | contig 22722 bp, 22 predicted proteins | sample 8958751 | NCBI WGS metagenome assembly JAEEGI01 (sample SAMN16246545, study PRJNA631951) | gut metagenome | biome: gut microbiome; feature: rumen; material: KS-attached | host: Bos | place: Iran: Karaj | collected 2018-10 | reverse complement strand
CTCGACATCGATCAGTTGTCTGAACAGTTGAAACGCGCCCAGGAACTCATCAAGCTCTGCAAGGTCAAACTGACGAAGACCGACGAGGAAATCAAGAAAATCCTAGCCGAAAAGTAAGTTTTGTGCCATTTTTCTTGTTAATATGACACAAATTGTGTATTTTTGCAAGCAATTTGAGACATTTAAAAGATTGCAACAATGAAAAATTTAGATTGGGCTAGTCTATCTTTCGGTTATATGAAGACCGACTACAACGTACGTTGCTACTATCGCGACGGCAAATGGGGCGAAATCGAGGTTTGCTCCGACGAGTATCTGAAACTGCACATGGCAGCCACCTGCCTACACTACGGCCAAGAGGCATTTGAAGGTCTGAAGGCCTATCGCTGCCCTGACGGGAAGGTACGTGTGTTCCGTGTTGAGGAGAATGCAGCCCGTCTGCAGAGCACCTGTCGTGGTATCATGATGCCTGAGGTTTCTACAGAACTTTTCACAGAAATGGTAAAGAAGGTGGTTCGCCTGAACCAAGAGTGGATTCCCACCTATGAGAGCGGTGCCACGCTCTATATCCGTCCGCTGCTCATCGGCACGAGCGCCCAGGTAGGTGTGCATCCCGCCAAGGAGTACTGCTTCCTGATCTTCGTTACGCCAGTAGGTCCATACTTCAAAGGCGGCTTCGCTGCTAATCCCTATGTGATCATCCGCGACTACGACCGTTCGGCTCCTCTCGGTACAGGTAAGTATAAGGTAGGCGGCAACTATGCAGCCTCTCTGTTTGCCAACAACCTGGCTCACGAGAAGGGCTACGCTTGCGAGTTCTATCTTGACGCCAAGGAAAAGAAATATATGGACGAGTGCGGTGCTGCAAACTTCTTCGGTATCAAAGACAACACCTATGTCACCCCGAAGTCCACCTCTATCCTGCCCTCTATCACCAACAAGTCGTTGATGCAGGTAGCCGAAGACTTAGGTCTGAAGGTAGAGCGTCGTCCGATTCCTGAGGAGGAACTCGAGACCTTCGAGGAGGCAGGTGCTTGCGGTACAGCCGCCGTCATCAGTCCTATCTCATATATCGACGACCTCGATACGGGCAAGCGCTATTCATTCGGTGATAAGCCCGGTCCTATCTCCAAGAAGCTGTTTGACACCCTCCGTGGCATCCAATATGGCGAGATTGAAGACAAGCACGGCTGGACAACCGTCGTCATCGAGTAAAATCATCTACAGACATATGACAAGGCATCTTCCTTACGGACGATGCCTTGTTTTTTGCAAATAATCGCTGCTAAATTTGCGAAATTCAACATTAATTACTACCTTTGCAAGCAATATGGGTAAAGGAAAGTTAGCAAAGTTTGCGGACATGGAGACCTATGAGAATGTCTTCCAGTATCCGTATTCGGTAATCGACGACGTGCCTTTCGATATGAAAGGCAAGTGGCATGAGCAGTATTTCAAGAACCAGAATCCCATCGTGCTTGAACTCGGATGTGGCAAGGGCGAATATACGGTGGAACTGGCTAAGCTCTATCCCAATATGAACTTCATCGGTGTTGACATCAAGGGTGCAAGAATGTGGACTGGTGCCACACAAGCTATCCGTGAAGGACAAAAGAACGTGGCATTTCTTCGGACGAACATCGAGATTATCGACCGTTTCTTTGCTGAAGATGAGGTTCAGGAAATATGGCTCACCTTCAGTGACCCTCAGATGAAGAACCCACGCAAACGGTTGACATCCACTTTCTTTATGAATCGTTATCGGCATTTCCTCTCCGACGGAGGGCTCATACACCTGAAGACTGATTCAAACTTCCTATTCACCTATACAACTTATATGGTGGAAAAGAATCATCTTCCGATAGAGTTTCGCACTGAAGATCTCTACCACGATGACCGCATCGACGATGCCACCAAGAAGATTCTATCCATCCAGACCTATTACGAGTCCATGTGGATAGCACGCGGACTGAACATCAAGTACATGAAGTGGCATTTGCCCAGACTATGCAACCTTGAAGAGCCTGATGTGGAAATCGAGCTCGACGACTACCGCAGCTATCATCGTACGAAAAGAAGTTCACTAGATAAAGCAAAATAATAACCATCGATTATGAAAAAACTAATGATCATCCTCATGGCAGTGATTCCAATGCTGTCCATGGCTCAAGAGAAACTGAATGTAAGAGTAGATTCTGTTGGCAAGCTGGCTTCGAAAATTACCATCGACCAGAAGTTCAAGATTGCAGACCTTACCGTCAGTGGTGCACTGAACGGTGCTGACCTGAAATTGCTGCAGGAAATCGTCAATCGTACAAAAGTTGACAAGAAGAATCCTGGCGAGTGTCTGGTGACATCCATCGACCTCTCCGGCATCACGATCGTTGAAGGCAAGGAAGGCATCAAGACCAATGCCAATGAACTGCCAAAGGGCATGTTCTCTGGTGCCAAGCAACTTGTAAAGGCAGTTTTGCCCACAAGTATCAAGGAAGTCAGCGAAAACTGCTTTGCCGGCTGTGAGAATCTGGTAGACGTCACCATTCCTGCTTCTGTGACCACCATCAAGAACGAGGCATTCCAAGGCTGCGAAAGACTTGCATCCATCAAGTTGCCTGATGGACTGAAAGCCATTGAAAGCGAAGCCTTTGAGGACTGTAAGAGTCTTGTTTCCATCACATTGCCCAGTGGTATCAATAATATTGCAGTCCAGGCTTTCAACAATTGCAAAGCACTGAATCAGATTAACATCCCCAACGGTACCAAAGTGATTGGCGGTTCTGCATTCAAGGGTTGTGAGAGCCTCACAGCCATCGAACTGCCCAGTTCTGTTGAAGAGATAGAATCGGCAGCTTTCGAAGGCTGCAAAAATCTCCAGCGTATTGAGATGTCGTCAGTAGAGAAGATCGGAGCCAGTGCGTTCCATGACTGCAAGAGTCTGAAGACGGTCACCCTCACCAGACTGAGCAAATTGGGACAGATTGCTTTCGAGAATTGCGAATCTCTGGAAGAAGTTTCTATTGAGGGCAATCTGAGCGACATCAATTCCGCAGCCTTCAAGAAATGCACCAGTCTGAAGAGTATCACTGTACCTTCATCTGTCAAGGTGATCAGTAGCCACGCTTTCGACGATTGCAAGTCGCTCACGAGTTTCAAGTTTCCTTCTGCGCTTACCAAGATCAATGACTGCGCATTCGAAGGTTGTGCTAGTTTAAGATCCGTAGAACTGCCTAACATGCTCAAGAGCCTTGGCGACGAAGCTTTTGAGGATTGCTCCAGCCTCGAGACTGTTACCATCAATGGTTTCATCGACGAGATCGAATCCAAGGTTTTCCGTCGTTGTGCAAGTTTGACAAAGGTTGTATTGCCTGCTTCCGTTAAACGTATTGGCAGTTCTGCCTTCGAGGGTTGCGCCAAGCTGAGCGATATCAACCTGCCAATTGTTCTGGCTACTATTGAGGATGCCGCCTTCGAGCGCTGCGGTTCTCTGACCACCCTCACCTTACCCGTTGGTCTAAAGGAAATAGGTGGTGATGCTTTCAAGGAGTGCACATCGCTTACCTCTGTTGAACTGCCCGTATCACTGAAAAAAATTGGAGGCAGCGCTTTCCAGAAGTGTGTCTCATTACGTGAGGTGAATGTCAACTGCCCAACCCCTCCATCAATTAGCGGTGATACATTCAAGGGGGTCAACGCAACCTTCTTGATTCCGAAAGGAACCCAGATGGCCTACATGAGCAATAAGAAATGGGCAAAGGTTGCAGGCCTCAAGGAGAAATAAACCTATCATAAAGAAATGACACTTTATCCAAAACTAATCATGGATGCGCTGGCTACGGTAACGTATGCCGGCACCAAAAAGAATCTCGTGGAGAGCGACATGGTGGCCGATACGCCATCTGTCGCTGCTCCTTCTCATGAGGGAGAACCCTGGCGTGTAAAAATCGTGCTGCTCTTCCCTCGTGATACCGACCCATTCCTCAAATCTACCATCAAGGCAGCTGAGGCTGCAGTGAAATATCACTGTGGGCAGGATGTCGAAGTAACCATCGAGACCGAGTTCAAGTCGGCTCCTCGTCCCGAGGTTGAGCAGTTACTACCCTGTGTAAAGAATATCATCGCCGTAAGTAGCGGAAAGGGAGGTGTAGGCAAGAGCACCGTCTCTGCCAACCTCGCTATCGCCTTAGCGCGCCTGGGCTACAAAGTAGGACTGCTCGACACAGATATCTTCGGGCCTTCCATGCCCAAGATGTTCAACGTAGAGGACGAGCGTCCCTATGCTGTGAAGAAAGACGGCCGCGACCTTATCTGTCCCATCGAGCAATATGGAGTCAAACTGCTCTCCATCGGCTTCTTCGTATCCCCCACCACTGCCACTCTCTGGCGTGGCGGAATGGCTACGAGTGCTCTAAAGCAACTGATAGCCGATGCCGACTGGGGTGAGCTCGACTACTTTATCCTCGACACACCTCCTGGCACCAGCGACATACACCTCACACTGCTGCAGACACTTCCCATCACGGGAGCCGTCATCGTCAGCACACCTCAGCAGGTAGCGCTCGCTGATGCCCGCAAGGGTATCGATATGTATCGCAACGAGAAGGTCAACGTACCCATCTTGGGCCTCATCGAGAATATGGCTTGGTTCACACCTGCAGAGTTGCCTGAGAACAAATACTACATCTTCGGCAAGGAAGGCTGCAAACAGTTGGCAGAAGAAATGAACGTTCCCCTGTTGGCGCAGATTCCGCTCGTACAGAGCATCTGCGACAATGGCGATGCCGGAACACCAGCCGCCCTTAACAGTGACTCAGCTACAGGACTTGCATTCATCAACCTGGCACAGGCTGTTGTTACCGTTGTGAATAGACGCAACAAGGAACAGCCCAAGACCAAGATCGTAGGCATGAAATAAACATAAAAACGACATGAAGACTGTATTAATTACTGGTGCAACAAGCGGAATAGGTCTCGCATGTGCACGAAAATTCTCGGCCAATGGCGACAGACTCATCCTCACAGGCAGAAATACTGAGAAACTGGAGGCTATCGGTCAAGAACTCAAAGAGAAAGGTACAGAAGTCCTGACACTCATTCTGGATGTCAGAGACCGTGATGCCGCAGAGAAAACCGTCAAAGGCTTACCCGCTGCATGGCAGCAGATTGATGTTCTGGTGAATAATGCCGGTCTGGCCCTCGGATTAGAGCCGGAATATGAAGGTGACCTCAGTGATTGGGAAACCATGATCGACACCAACATCAAGGGTCTGCTGACGATGACAAGACTGATTGTGCCTGCTATGGTTGAGCGCAACAGCGGACATATCATCAACATTGGCTCCGTAGCTGGTGATGCTGCCTATGCCGGTGGAAATGTCTATTGTGCCACCAAGGCAGCCGTAAAGGCTCTTAGCGACGGATTGCGCATCGACGTCGCCCACACAGCCGTACGCGTGACAAACCTGAAGCCAGGACTTGTAGAGACCAACTTCAGCAATATCCGTTTCCGTGGCGACGAGGCAAGGGCAGCCAACGTATATAAGGGCATAGAGCCGCTCACAGGCGACGACATAGCCGATGTAGCAGTCTATGCAGCTAATGCGCCCAAGCACGTGCAGATAGCCGAGGTACTTATCCTCGCTACGCACCAAGCCAGCGGCAGTGTCATTGTCAGACAGAACTAAGAAATGGGAACCGATGTGGTTCCCATTTCTCATTAATATACAAATGGCGCGGATTCATTAAGAACGCGTCATTTTCTTATTTGTCATCTGAAGTCGAAGTTCGCGTTTCTTTCTCAGATGGGCAAGACGCTCTTGTGCATGACGCTTCGTGAGACGCACCTGGAAACCATAAACCAGACAGGCCGTAGCAAAATAGAATCCGACTTGTAACCACATACAACGGATTTCAAACATCACATCGCTAAGCGAGGCTCCCATCGAGTTCATTCGGACATACGCCCGAATACCAAAAGTACTGGGGAAGAGCCAAGACACACCCTGCCAATAGCCAGGGATAGACGACTGAGGCCAGGACACACCGCTCATAAACAACAACGGGACAGACAAAAACACCATGAGCAATATGACGTTCTCACGATAATGAACCAGGCAGGACACTGTCAAGCCAAAGAAAACGCAGGCTAACAGGTAAGGCACCAACATCGCCAACAGATCCTGCCAGGCTGCCAGTTGGAGGAAGTGAAACCAGCGAGGCACTACCATCGTGAGATAAGTACTCATGACGGCATAGACCATCAGATAACAGAGCGCCTTTCCACCTATGATGCGCCCAACCCCATTATAACACTTATGAATAGGCACCAAATCGCTGTAACGATTGCGCTCTCGAGCTGTTCCTGCTGCAAGACCGATACCAAGAGCCAGTGTCTGCTGAATAATCAGGATAAGCACTGCAGGAAGCACTGATGTGCCATAGCCACCCTGAGGATTAAAGATCGGCACATCTTTCACCTCAAGAGGACTGGTGGTAATGAGATCTTCACGGGCTGTGTAATTACCTGCGAGTTTAGTCTGTATCTCAGCACCCATCTCCGAAGCGACAGCCATTGCTGTCTGGAAGATGGCCTTATAGGTCAGCATCAGCGCCATATCACAATAGACACTCACTGTTCCCTGCTGCATGCGGTTCAAATTCGTACCGAAGTCGGCAGGAATATAATAAATGCCCTTCACCACCTGGCGACTGACAAGCGATTGAGCATCGTCGAGATCGGCGGCATAGCTCGTCACATGTACATCGGGCGATGCGTCGCACATACGTATAAACTGCCGCGACTCCTGAGAGTGAGACAGGTCAACGACGACAACAGGCACCTCGCGCACAGTCTCATTGTTGTAGATCCAGGAATAGATGAGCGGATAAGCCAGAGGCACCACCAGACAGAACATGAGCACGCCTTCATCGTGAATGACCTGCTTCATTTCAAACCGCCACACGAAGGCAGCGTCCAGAAGCCAACTGTATATTTTACGGAATATAGACATAGGTGAGCATTGCGTTTTTAATCTTACTGATTACGAACCAGGGCATCAGTGTGAAGGCCACAAGAGCCACCAGATGGAACCAGGCATCGATAAGCGAGAAGCCATTGAACACCGTGATCTGATAGAGCATGTAATAATGGCGCAACGGGAAGAGCCAAGTAAGCGACTGCAGAGGGCTGTCCATACCCATCATTGGGAAGGCGGAACCAGCCAACGAGAAGCTCAACACACCCCAAAGTGAACAGATACTCATCGACATGCGGAGCGATGGCATCAGGCCGAAGACAAAGATGCCGAAGCCGATGGAGCCCAACACAGAAAGCAGTGCCAGCAAAACAATATCCCATACATCACCATGATAAGGGAAATGAAGTACGCCGTAGATATAGAACTCATAGGTAAAGATCAGCGACAGGAAAACGAGAGCCTGTGGCAGATACTTGCCAAGAATAGCCACAACGATATTTCCATCGGCCATTGAGAGCCACTCCTTGCCTCGACCGAACTTCAGTTCCATACCTAAAGAATAGGCAGAAATCAGGAACATGAAAAGCATCATGATACCAGGCACGAAGACAGTGGAGATATACATATTATAATTACTCCACGGGTTAGCAATCTGGTGGAGATCAATCTTCACTGGCTGAAGGAATGCCTGTATCTGTTGAGACGTAAGTCCCTTGGCACTCAGTGTCGCCATCCCCACGCCAGCAGAGCCGAGCGTACTCACCGTCTTGAGGTCCTTCATGATGTTAGAACCAGCCGTCAGCGATGCCTGACTGTAATAGTAGGAAATCGTAGGTCGGCGCGAAGATAGTAAAGCATCGTAAGTGCCTGAGGGGATATAGAGGAAGCCGTAAATCTCGTTCTTCTGCATAGCATGACGGGCTTCAGCCACAGAAGCATAATGGGCAACCACCTCCGAACTCTGGAAAGCATCGAGCTTATGCACAAGGGTCCGTGAGAAAGAAGTATTATCCAAGTCAACGACACCTACTGGCATCTCCTGCGGCTGGCCGTCATCCAACAGCGTGGTGAAAAACACCATCGCCAACAGCGGAAAGACCACCATACTGAAGAAGTAGATGCGGTTCACCTTCAGGATCTTCGCCTCACGCTTTGCTACTTCCCATATGTCGATAAGATACTTCAACACCTTTTATCTTTTGATAATCAATGACATGCCGGGACGAAGGCCATCGATCTTCTCTGTCGGACGCGCCTTCACCTCAAAAGTCTTCAAATCATACTGACCATTGGCCTTTGTGGCTTTCCACACAGCATAAGAGCCCTGATCCTTCATGAAATAGACCTTCATCTTAACATCCTTGTTAAAAGCAGGAACGAAAACCGTAAACTCAGAGCCTACCTGCATACCGTTCAGTTGGTCCTCACGCACGTTGAACGTGCCCCACATGTCGTCCATCACGGCAATCGACATGATAGGAGAACCCGTTCCAACAAGTTCACCAACTTTTGGATAGACATCAGCGACCTCACCCTCTTTCTGGGCGATCTGCACGGTCTCATGGATATAAGAGGTCACCTCATTGACGGCACCTTTAGCACGGCCCACCTGTGCGGCAGCGGCTAGTTTGTCTTCCATACGGGCACCATTGACAGCCATATCATACTGACTCTGGGCGGCCTTCATCTGTGCCTCCATAGCCTTATAGTTGGCATATACCTCATCGCGTTTCTGGGCACTCATCACGCCCTCGTCGTAGAGGCGCTGGATACGGTTATACGACTTTTCAGCTATCTCATAGCCTGCTTTGGCCTGTTGCAGAACGCTATAGGCACCTTGAATCTGCTCCTTGCGCGCACCGTTCTGCGCTTTCAGTTCCAAAGCGGCAGCTGCACTCTGTGCACTCTGAGCCTGTTCCATCTTCGCACGCACCTCTGGAGCGTCGATAATAGCCAGTGTGTCACCAGCCTTCACATAGTCGCCCTCCTTGACACGTAGTTCAAGAATTCTCCCGGGAACCTTACTCGACACACGATACTCAGTAACCTCTACTTGCCCCTGAATGATATCGGGATCACGGTCGAGAGCGAGATAGCCGATAACTGCCACGATAATGACAACTGCCACAAAACCAATAACGGCAAGCACGATGTTGTTATGTTGACTTTTTGCTGACATAATACTAATTATTCTAATGTGCCAAGCGACTTCTGCAGTTCAACCTGGCTGAGTTTAACATCTATTTCTGCATCTATCTTCTGCGACTGGGCCTGCAGCCAAGCCGTCTGAGCCTCCATCACCGTTGTCGGTGAGATGACACCTTCACGGAATCCCAGGTTGGCCATACGGAGATTCTCGTCGGCACGCTGGATATTGCTCTTTGCCATCAACAGTTTCTTGTTGGCTTCATCCACCTTAAAAGTGGTCTGGTTTACCTGCAGTTCAATCAGTTCACGCGCCTCTTCGAGTTCGAGATTGGCAATGGCGGTAGCACCCTTAGAGGCACGCACCTTATACATCACGTCGCCCCAGTTCCAGAGAGGCACGCGCATCGTCACACCCACATTCCAGAACCCGCGGAGTTTCCGTTGAAAACCATTCAACAGATTCGGATTGCTCGCAGCATAGCCGCCTGTCAGCAACAACTGAGGCAGGTTACCGGCCTTGAGGATATTGGTGGTCTGCTTTGAGAGATCCACCGTGTTCTGCAGCATCTTCAGTTCTGGGCGATTGGCCACCGCCTGCTCTACATTAAGTGTTGGTGTCAGTTCTACTACAGCAATCTCTGTAGATTGTTCATCCACAAGTGTCACCTGCTCATTGAGCGGCAGTCCGCAGAGTTGGTTCAGCAGCATCCTTGAGAGCACGAGACCGTCGTTCACCTTCGTCAGTGTCATCTCAGCCTCGTTCACCTTCACATCCACGCTCAGACCGTCGCTCTTCGTAGCTACACCTTCCTCGATCATCTTATAGACATCCGTATCGAGTTTCTTCACCAGGTCGAGGTAGCTCTGTGCCAGTTGCTGTTTATGATAGAGCGATACCACCTGCCAATATGCCTGATCCAGACGATAGATGATGGCCTGCCTACGGGCATCCATGGAGTTTGCAGCCAACTTCTCGTTGATGTCAGCCATCTTGTTCATGGCAATGATGCTACCACCCATAAACAGAGGCTGAGTAAGCATCACAGAACCAACAAACATATTCCTGGTGTCCGTGTCGAAGCCGTCCACGATCTTCTGTCCAAGACCGTTCAGCATCTGCTCTGTCACAGGTCCGACCCTACCCATAACGGCAGCGAGGTTCGGAATTTTCGTCATCAGGTCAGCCATACTTTGAGACAGACCTGCTCCAATGGCGGTTCCCAAATTACTGAACTCTGCTTTCTGAGTCTCACTGAGTATCGATGTCGGCTCACTTGTGTATTGATAGCTGCCGATAGCACTCACATGAGGCAAGTACTTTGTGCGCGCCGACTTCCTCATGTTGGCGGCCACCTCCTGCTTCAGTTTTGAAACGCCAAGTTGCTTGTTGTTAAGCAAGGCCATCTGCCGGCAACTGTCGAGCGACAGCACCCTCTGGGCGCCTGCCGGCAGGAAACCTAAGGCGAGAAGCCAAAAACCTAAAGCAATCTTCTTGTTCATCATATTTGTTATTTGAAACTAAATGTTCTTGATCCAATCATGTTTCCATCTGCGAAAATACTCACACGGTAGTCGCCAGCCTCAAGCATCTGGCTGACATTCCAGAACACGGTCACAGGCGTTTCCTCACCTGTATATTCGATGGTTTTCTTACCTGAGCACTCCAGATTACGGTTCTCGTAAGCGAAACTGCCACCACCGCTCAGGGTATTTCCGCCAGGATTCTGGATACGCACGTAGATGGTACGGTTTCCATTCGAAGCCGTCACGTTTTTGGTGATCACGAAACTGGTCTTCATCTGCGTACAGTCTTTCAGTTTCTTGGCTTCCTTACCACGTTTGTTCAGCAACTGCAGGCTGATGTTGGTAGCATCGAGCTGTGCAGCGATGGCCACCTTCTCCGAGAGCGAGGCTTTCTCGCTGCTCAGACCTGCAATCTGGGTGTTACGCTGTTCCAGTTCGGCATTGACGCGGGTGTTCTCTGCCTTCAGGTTCTCATTAAGACGGTTCAGCGAGTCAATCTGCATCACATAGTCGCGCAACACAGCACGCACGGTAGCGAGTTCCTTCTTCAGTCGGGCTATTTCACGGGCATCCGAAGCCTTCACCTTCTTCAGTTCCTCCAACAGTTGCTGCGTCTTCATCTGCTCCTGTGTCAACTGTGCCACGATAGAGTCGTTGTTAATCTGCGTCTTCATCTCACTATACTGCAAGGCAAAGCGCTCATATTCGTTCTCCATCTCCTTCTTGTCGAGTTCTGCCAGCTCCTGCATGTCTTTGTTCACTTGTTTCTGCTCCTGCAGGTCCATAAACAACCAGCACAAGCCTCCACACAGAGCCAGAATCAGCACCACCAGAGGAATCAGTATTTTCTTATTCATTTTCAAAAAGTTTCAATTTTACGGTGCAAAATTATACAAATATTGTGAAAATACAAAAGAAAATGGAAATTGTTTGGAACTTTTAAATAAATAATGTATATTTGCGCAGTAAAAGTATGCCTATGGCCACGAACAGTTTCTTTAATCGGGCTTTCCACCTGTATTACGACGGGTTCCGCTCCATGCGTCTCGGCAAGACGCTTTGGGCCATCATCCTCATTAAACTGTTCATCATCTTCGCAGTTCTCAAACTGTTCTTCTTCCCAAATTTCCTCAAGCAGCATGCCCAGGGCGATGAAGCCGGGTTTGTAGCCACAGAACTTACCAATCGCGCTGCGAATAATTAAAACCTCAAAGCTCAAAACTCAAACCTCAAATACTTATGTTCCAACATCTATTCTTAGACATTGACGCTGCCACCATCGACTGGTCGAGAGCCCAGTTCGCCCTCACGGCCATCTACCATTGGCTCTTTGTACCTCTTACCCTCGGGCTGGCAGTCATCATGGGCATCATCGAGACCTACTATTATCGTACGAAAGACCTCTTCTGGAAAGATGCGGCCATCTTCTGGCAGAAACTGTTTGGCATCAATTTCGCCATGGGTGTGGCTACGGGCATCATCCTCGAGTTCGAGTTCGGTACCAACTGGTCCAACTACTCCTGGTTCGTAGGTGATATCTTCGGAGCCCCACTCGCCGTCGAAGGCATCGTAGCCTTCTTCATGGAATCCACCTTCGTGGCTGTGATGTACTTCGGATGGAAGAAAGTGTCACCAGGCTTCCATCTCGCCTCCACCTGGCTGACAGGTCTCGGCGCCACGATATCCGCCTGGTGGATTCTTGTGGCCAACGCCTGGATGCAGTATCCTGTGGGCTGTGAGTTCAATCCCGACACGATGCGCAACGAGATGGTATCGTTCTTCGAAGTGGCTCTGTCGCCGTTTGCCATCTCAAAGTTCTGCCATACCGTCACCTCTGCCTGGATCATCGGTGCCGTATTCTGCGTGGGCGTCTGCAGTTGGTATCTGCTGAAGAAACGCGAGACGAGACTCGCCGTCGAGAGCCTGAAGATCGGTGCTGCCGTCGGACTCGTGGCCTCCCTCCTGGCTGCAGTTACTGGCCATAAGTCGGGCATGGATGTCGCTGAGGTACAGCCGATGAAACTTGCCGCTATGGAGGCGCTCTATAACGGCGGCACGGATCAGGGACTGACCGCTGTGGCACTCATCAATCCTTTTGCCCAGCCCGACTATGCCAATGAGGAGTCGGCTCCGCTGAAGATCGAGATGCCCTATGCCCTGTCGATGATGGCGACCAACGACCCGCATGGTTTTGTGCCAGGCATCAACGATATCCTCAATGGCTATACGACGCCCGACGGCCGTGTGGAACCCTCAGCCGACGAGAAGATTGAACGGGGTAAGAAAGCCATTGCCGCCCTCGCTGCCTATCGTCAGGCAAAGTTCCATTCGAGTGACGATGGTGAGACTGCTGCCGCTCATCTGGCAGTACTTAATGAGAACATGAAATACTTCGGCTATGGCTATATCCGCGATAAGTCAGAACTCGTGCCTTTCATCCCCATCAATTTCTGGGCATTCCGCATCATGGTCGGCATGGGTTGCCTGTTCATCCTCTTCTTTGCCGTCATGCTGGCAGTAGCCTACAAGTTCCCCAAAGCGCTGTTTGGCAAGTACGACATCACAGCCCTGCCCGCCTGGCACTATTGGCTGGCAGTTGCCCTCATCCCGCTGGCTTACGTCGCCTCAGAAAGTGGCTGGCTGGTGGCAGAGTTCGGACGTCAGCCATGGACCATTCAAGACATGCTCCCCACGTGGGCTGCGGTATCCGACCTCCAGTCGTCGAGCGTGATGATCACTTTCTTCCTCTTCCTCGTACTCTTCACCACGATGCTGGCCGTAGAAATCAACATTCTGCTGAAACAGATCAAGAAAGGCCCGGAATACTCTGGCATGTAACATGGTATAACAGCAAAAAGGTATTATTATGACATACGAATTCTTACAGCATTACTGGTGCTTTATCGTCGCACTACTTGGAGCGCTGCTCGTTTTCCTGCTTTTCGTGCAAGGGGCAAACTCTGTAGCCCGCAGCCTGGGATATACTGAGGAAGGCCGACGGCTGGTCTATAATTCCACGGGCCGTAAGTGGGAATTCACCTTCACTACGCTCGTCACCTTCGGCGGCGCATTCTTCGCCTCCTATCCGCTGTTCTATTCAACCAGTTTCGGAGGCGCCTACTGGCTCTGGATGATTATCCTTTTCACGTTTGTGCTACAGGCCGTCAGTTATGAGTTTCAAAACAAGATAGGCAACATTCTGGGGCCACGGACCTTCCAGTTCTTCCTCACCCTCAACGGCATCGTCGGTCCGCTGCTCCTTGGCGGAGCCGTCGCCACCTTCTTCGAAGGGTCGAACTTTATCATCGAGAAAGACAATCTGGTCAATCCTGATGCCATCACCCCGATCATCTCCCGATGGGCCAACGCCTCCCACGGACTCGACGCCCTGCTTAATCCCTGGGTGCTCGTCCTCGGCTTTGCCGTTGTCTTCCTGGCCCGCGTACTTGGCATCCTCTATGTCATCAACAATGTCAATGACGAGGACATACGTTCCCGGGGCTCCGTACGACTCATCGGGGCAGCCATCCCCTTCGTCATCCTTTTCGTGGCTTATCTTGTACACCTGGTTCTCAAAGACGGATTCGCCTACAACGACGATGGTGTCATTTACATGGAACCCTACAAGTATCTTTCAAACCTGCTCGACATGTGGTATCTGCTGGCAATCCTCGTCATAGGCGTCGTGCTGGTGCTCTTTGGTATCGGCAAGACAATCGTCTCCAAAACCTATATCGGCGGCATCTGGCCTGCAGGCATAGGCACCGTGCTGACCGTACTTGCCCTACTACTCTGTTCCGCATGGAACCACACAGCCTACTACCCGTCAACGGCCGACCTGCAGTCGTCACTCACGATGGTCAATTCCTGTTCAAGCGAATTCACGCTGCGTACGATGTTCTACGTCTCCCTGCTCGTACCCTTCGTGCTGGCTTACATCGTCTATGCCTGGCGCGCTATCGATGCCAAGAAACTCGATAAGGAGGAAATCAGAAACGACCACGCTTATTAAGTCGTTTTCAGCCCTTCAAGCGACAAATTCTCAGGCCATTAGCCCTGTCTGTCGCATTTCTGACCTCGTGTCGCTACAACTTGAGATGAAAACAATAAAAATGTTTGGAATGAGCTAAAAATCGTCATAACTTTGCAACGTCAAAAGTCACCAACACGACTCGCGACAACAAAGAAAAGAGTTATAAATTAATTATAGTATTAACATTTAAAAATTAAAGAAAGGAAAAAAATTATGGCAAAGACTCCAGTATCAATGAAAGTTGACGGTTACAAGGATCGTGAAGTAATGATGGTAAACTACGAGTTCGAACAGGAGACCGACGTAGAAGGTCAGATGAGTGGTATCCCCCGCGGTGGTAAGATCGTCGTCCGTGTGAAGGCTCTTAACGATGGTACACCCGACCTGCTGGCTTGGATGACAGAGCGCAACCTCCCGAAGAACGGTAGCATCGAGTTCTTGGAGACCAAGACAGGTAAGGCAATGAAGACCATCAAGTTCACCAATGGCTATTGCGTAGATTTCCAGGAGAGATGGGAAGATAAGGTTGGCCACTTCGAGGAGATCGTTATCACCTGCAAGAACATCGAGGTAGGCTCAGTGAAGTTCGAGAACGAGTGGGCTTAAGGAGAATGTAAAAATGTAAAAATTAAAAAATGCAAAAATTAAGGTTTAACAATTTAAAGAAAAGAAAGGAAACAAGATATGGCAGAGAATGTAACACCAGTAATCCTCGAGGTTAAGGATTTTGCAGCACGTGAGGTGCTCTTAGTAGATTACAAGTTCAATCAGGCAACTGATCGTGAAGGACAGATCACAGGTATTCCCCGTGGCGGTCGTGTGAACATCCGCGTTAAGGCTATGAACGACGGCAATGCCGAGTTGCTCGGCTGGATGCTCGCTCCAACAGATCCACGCGACTTCACCATCAAGTTCCAGAACACGATTGATGGTAAAGACATGAAACAGCTGAAGGGCACAGGTTGCTACTGCGTGAAGTACAAGGAGTACTGGGCAGACGGCGAGGAGCACTACGAGGACATCGAATTGGTATGCCAGAAACTCGAGAACGGCCCTGTAGCCTTCGAGAATCCTTGGAAGTAATCAAATATATATTCACTTTCAGCTCCGTTCAGTGATGAACGGAGCTATTTTTTTGCGCCAGATTTATCAATTTTATGCAGTACTTATGCAATAAAAGTGATCAAAACTGCGATTTTATTCAAAAAGACGTTCAGAAGTGCTGAGTTTTCGGATATTTACAGTAACTTTGCAACCAATTATTAAATAGGAACTTATATGAAGTTATTCGATGTATATCCGCTCTTCGATGTGAACATCGTGAAGGGCAAAGGTTGTAAAGTATGGGATGACAAGGGTCAGGAATATCTCGATCTCTATGGTGGACATGCCGTTATCAGTATCGGGCACTCACATCCCCATTATATTGAAAAGGTAACGGAGCAACTGCAGAGAATCGGATTCTATTCAAACTCCGTGATTAACAAACTGCAAGTGGAACTAGCTGAACGTTTGGGAAAGATCTCCGGCTACGACGACTACCAACTGTTTCTTATCAACAGCGGTGCCGAGGCTAATGAGAATGCACTAAAACTTGCCTCGTTCACTAATGGCAGGAAACGTGTACTCTCTTGCGAGAAAGCTTTTCACGGGCGCACCTCACTAGCCGTAGAGGTAACAAACAATCCAAAGATCATCGCCCCTATCAATGATAATGGTCATGTGACCTATCTGCCGATGAACGACTTACCCGCCTGGGAGGCCGAACTTCAGAAAGGCGATGTTTGCGCTGTGATTCTGGAGTGCATCCAAGGCGTAGGTGGCATTAAACTCGCCACCAAAGAATTTGCCCAAGGGCTGGCTGCTGCCTGTAAGAAATATGGTGCCGTATTGATTTGTGATGAGATTCAGTGCGGCTATGGTCGTAGCGGCAAGTTCTTTGCACATCAGTGGCTCGATATCCGCCCCGACATCATCACTGTGGCCAAAGGCATTGCCAATGGCTTCCCCATGGGGGCTGTGCTGATATCGCCAGCCTTCAAGCCGGTGTACGGGCAGTTAGGGACAACGTTTGGCGGCAATCATCTGGCCTGCGCAGCAGCACTGGCAGTGCTTGATGTGTTTGAAGAGGAACACCTTGTGGAGAATGCCCATGAGGTAGGCGAATATCTGATTGCCAAACTCAAGGAACTGCAACAGACGTCGGCACACATCATCGAAGTGAGAGGTCGTGGACTGATGATTGGTATCGACCTAGATATCCCTCATAAGGACGTTCGACAGCTGTTAATCTATCAGGAGCACTGCTTCACGGGTTGTGCAGGCACGAACATCCTTCGTTTGCTACCACCACTCTGCTTGACGAAGGCTGATGCCGACGACTTTATCGAAAGACTCAAAAAGTGTTTATAATCCAAAGCATATGAAAATAGCAATGATAGGTGCCGGCGCCATGGGCGGTGCCACCGTAGAAGGACTGATAAAAGGCCAGTATTTCAAAAATGAAGACATCACTGTGGCCGATCCCTCACAAGCTGTAGTGGATAAATTTGCCAAAATGGGGGTCAGCGTAACGACAGACAACAAGTTAGCAGCCGATGGTGCTGACATCGTCTGCGTAGTCGTCAAGCCCTGGCTCGTAGAGCGTGTATTGACAGACATTAAATCTGAGATGAATCCACAGAAGCAACTGCTTATCGTGATTGCAGCAGGCGTATCGTCGGAGAGCATCAAAAGCTGGCTGGGCCAGAATTGCCCGCCTCTCTTCCTTGTGATTCCGAATATCGCTATTGCAGAGTTGTCATCGATGACCTTTATCGTGCCAGTAGGCGCTTCTGAAGCCCAGACCAAGACCATCACTGACATTTTCGATGAGATGGGTGACACGCTGATTACCGATGAACAGCATCTCGCAGCAGGCACAACACTCGCCAGTTGTGGCATTGCCTATGCCATGCGTTATATCCGGGCTGCTGCTGAAGGCGGTGTGGAACTTGGGTTCAAAGCCGACGATGCCAAGAAGATTGTGATGCAGACGATGAAAGGCGCTGTAGAACTGCTGCAGGCTAGCGGTCTGCACCCAGAGGCAGCCATCGATCTAGTGACGACACCTGGTGGTGTCACCATCAAGGGGCTTAACGAGATGGAACATGCAGGTTTTACATCTGCCGTCATCAGAGGGCTAAAAGCCGGTCTTAAATAAAAGAGAACCACTGGCAAAGACTCGAATACCGTCATGCAATAGGGCGCTGAGAAAAAGGTCAATTTTTCTTTGATATTTCATTGATTTTACGTAATTTTGCATCCAAAAATTAATCACAAGCCAATTATGGACGAACAACTGAAGCAAATAGGCGAGCGTCTGCGCGGACTGCGCGATGTGCTCGACATTCCAGTGAGCGAGATGGCAGAGACGATCGGTATCAGCTCTGAGAAGTATGAAAAGATAGAGGCAGGCGAGATGGACATTACCATTTCCAATCTGATGAAGATTGCCCGTAAGTATGGTGTATCTACGGAAGAACTGATCTTTGCAGAGGCGCCACACATGAAATCATACTACGTGACACGCAAGGGGCAGGGTATGTCTATTGAACGCACCAAAGCATACAAATACCAATCGCTGGTTGGTGGTTTTGTCAATCACAAGGCAGATGTGTTCATTGTTACAGTAGAGCCCAAACCTGAAGCACACACCGTTTATAAGAACACACACCCTGGCCAGGAATTCAACTTAGTTCTGGAAGGCAAAATGGAACTTTATATCGGTGGCAAGACGATGGTACTTGAAGAGGGTGACTCCATTTATTTTGACTCCACCAAGCCCCACGGCATGTTGGCCGTAGGCGATAAACCCGTGAAATTCTTAGCATTTACTGTTGAATAAGCTAGACTATGATAGAAAGATTTTTAAAGCAGACAAAGTTTACGTCTGTTGAGGATTACAACAAAAATCTGGAGTTCATCATCCCAGAGAACTTTAATTTTGCCTACGACGTGATGGATGCGTGGGCAGAGGAGGCACCAGAGAAGCTTGCCATCCTTTGGACAAACGATCAAGGCGAAGAGATTCGCACCACTTATGGAGAACTAAAGGAGCAGACAGATCAGGCCGCCAGCTATCTGATGACATTAGGCATTGGCAAAAACGATCCGGTGATGCTGATTCTGAAGCGCCGTTATGAATGGTGGGTAGTGATGCTTGCCCTTTGTAAGATAGGTGCCATTGTGATTCCCGCTACCCACATGCTTACCAAACATGATATCGTGTATCGTAACACGCGTGCTTCTGTCAAAGCCATCATCTGTGTAGATGATCCTTATGTGGTAAGCCAGATTCAGGCAGCTATGCCTGAGAGCCCCACGGTAAAACAGTATATCACCATCACTGATCACGGCAAGCCTATTCCCGAAGGATTCCACGACTGGCAGACAGAGTGGAAACAAGCACCTCAGTTCGTACGTCCCGCTTTTGTCAATACAAATGACGACACGATGCTGATGTACTTCACCTCAGGTACCAGTGGAGAACCTAAGATGGTAGCCCATGACTATCTCTATGCTATGGGACATCTCTCTACGGGTGTGTTCTGGCATAATCTCCATGAGGGTTCACTGCATCTGACGGTTGCAGATACCGGTTGGGGTAAGGCTGTATGGGGCAAATTCTATGGTCAGTGGTTTGCTGGTGCCACAGTGTTTGTTTTCGATCATGAAAAGTTTAATGCTGACACCTTGCTGCGTCAGATTGAGAAATATAAGGTGACCAGTTTCTGTGCGCCTCCCACCATCTATCGTTTCATGATTCGCGAGGATCTGTCAAAGTATGATCTCTCAAGTCTTGAGTACTGCTGTACTGCAGGTGAGGCCTTGAATCCAGCTGTCTTCGATAAGTTCTACGAGAAGACAGGCATCAAGATGATGGAAGGCTTCGGACAGACAGAGACCACCATGACCCTTGGCACCTTCCCTTGGATGGAGCCAAAACCCGGTTCAATGGGTATTCCCAACGCACAGTATGACATTGATCTGATTCGTGCTGACGGTACACCTTGTGAGGATGGTGAGAAAGGTGAGATTGTAGTACGTGTAGGCGACCGCAAGCCCATCGGCCTGTTCAAGGAGTACTATCGCGACCCGGAACTGACCCGCGAGGCCTGGCACGACGGACTTTATCACACCGGCGATATGGCCTGGCGCGATGAAGACGGTTACTACTGGTTTGAAGGTCGTATCGATGATGTTATCAAATCTTCTGGTTACCGTATCGGTCCGTTCGAGGTCGAAAGTGCATTGATGACCCACCCTGCTGTCGTGGAATGCGCTATCACAGGTGTTCCCGACGATATCCGCGGTATGGTGGTAAAAGCTACTGTCGTACTTGGCAAGGAGTGGAAGGACAAGGCTGGGGATGACCTCATCAAGGAACTGCAGCAACACGTCAAGAAAGAGACTGCGCCCTATAAGTACCCGCGCATCATTGAGTTTGTAGATGAACTGCCCAAGACTATCAGCGGCAAGATCCGTCGTGTGGAAATCCGCAAGAAAGACGCAGAGAAGTAAATAAGCATAAAAACAATAAGGTGGCAGCACATAATGAGCTAGGCAAGTGGGGCGAGGACCTCGCAGCAGAGTTTCTGAAGGAGAAAGGATATGAGATTCTCGAGCGCGACTGGAAATCGGGCCATCATGACCTCGACATCATTGCAAAAGATGGGCGTACACTGGTAATCGTTGAAGTTAAGACACGTCGCAATCGTATCTTCGGCGATCCTGAGGAGGCTATTGACTATAGGAAACGCCAAAACCTACAGTCCGCCATTAATCATTATGTGAAGTCACACCGTTTTTATAGTCAGGTGCGTTTCGACATTATTAGCATTGTCGGCACTATTGGCTCCCAACCAGAGATAGATCACATCATCGATGTAGCATTAATATGAGAAGAATAGTTATCAAGATAGGATCGAACGTACTGACACGCGCTGACGGGAAACTAGACGTCACGCGGATGTCTGCACTTGTAGATCAGATTGCTTGGCTTAGAAAACAGAATATCGAGATTATCCTTGTATCATCAGGAGCTATGGCCTCAGGACGCGGAGAGCTGAAAGTTGACCATTCTCTCGATTCTGTGGAGCAACGCCAGTTGTTCTCTGCCGTCGGACAGGTGAAACTCGTAGGACTTTACTACGACTTGTTCCGCGAGTTTAACATTCACGTAGGACAAGTACTCACGATGAAGGAGAATTTCGAACCAGGAGAGCAGTATCGCAACCAGCGTGCTTGTATGACTGTCATGCTAGAGAACGATGTTCTTCCTATCGTAAACGAGAACGATACCGTCTCGGTTACTGAACTGATGTTTACGGATAATGACGAACTCTCGGGGCTCATCGCTCAGATGATGCAGGCAGACACACTGATTCTGCTTTCGAATATCGACGGTATCTTCACCACACATCCTGATGACCCTGCTGCAGAACTTATCAAGGAAGTGGCTCCTGGTAGAGACCTCAGTGAATACATCCGCCCGGAGAAGAGTGCTTTTGGACGTGGAGGAATGCACTCTAAGTACACTACGGCGAGCAAGGTATCGCAATCCGGTATCCGAGTCATCATCGCTAATGGTGAACGCGAGAACATTCTGACAGACCTGATAGAAAAGCCTGAGGCTACACCGCACACAGAATTCATTCCAAAGAGTAATTAGACAGACTATGCAACTGAAAGAGACATTCGAAAAAGTGAAGCGTGCCAGCAAGAGCCTTGCTCTACTGAGCGATAGACAGCGCAACGACATCCTGAATGCCGTTGCCGATGCTATATTAATTAATAAGGAGAGAATCCTTGAGGCTAATGCGCAAGATTTGGCGAAAATGTCGAAGGAGAATCCTCTCTACGACCGTCTGCAACTTACAGAGAGCCGTCTGGAAGGTATAGCCAATGATATGCGTAACGTGGCCACCTTACCCTCGCCCCTTGGACATATCACAAAGCAAAAGACATTGCCTAATGGTTTGCGCCTCTGCAGAGTAAGTGTTCCGTTTGGTGTCATTGGCATGATCTACGAGGCACGCCCGAATGTAACGTTTGACGTCTTCTCGCTCTGTTTCAAAAGTGGTAACGCTTGTGTACTGAAAGGTGGCAAAGATGCTGATTGCAGTAACCGCGAAGAGGTGGCACTTATCCATGAGGTGCTTGAGAAGTTTGGTATCTCAAAGGATGTGGTAGCCCTTTTACCAGCTACCCACGAGGCCACGGGTGAGATGCTTAACGCGGTAGGTTATGTAGATCTCTGTATCCCACGAGGCGGGCGCAAACTCATTGATTTTGTACGCGACACCGCTCGCATCCCCGTTATCGAGACTGGTGCAGGCGTAGTTAACACCTATTTCGATAAGGATGGCGACATAGAAATGGGTAAGGCCATCATCAACAATGCCAAGACCCGCCGAGTATCTGTTTGCAATGCATTGGATTGTCTGATTGTTCATGACAGCAGGCTGAACGATTTGCCTGTCCTCTGCGAGAAGATGGCAGAGAAGAATGTTATCATCTACGCAGATGATGCAGCTTATCAAGCCCTGGAAGGGAAATATCCTTATCTGGATCATGCCACAGAAGAAAGTTTCGGCACAGAGTTCATGGATTACAAACTCGCTATTAAGACAGTGGCTTCACTTGAAGAGGCCTTAGAACATATCGATCATAACGGCAGCGGCCACAGCGAGGCAATTGTCACCATGAATGAGACTACCGCCAGACAGTTCCAGGCACATGTCGATGCTGCCTGTGTTTATTGGAACGCACCTACCTCATTCACGGATGGTGCTCAGTTCGGACTAGGTGCAGAGATTGGCATATCGACACAAAAACTTGGTCCGCGCGGTCCAATGGCTTTAGAGGAAATATGCACGTATAAGTGGCTCATAGAAGGTGAGGGGCAGACACGTCCTTAAGTGAATAGAAAATAACGAAAAGTGAAGGTATATGAAATCATTTATTAATGTAGAAGGCATCGGTCCATTGGAGAAAGCAATG
>JAEEGI010008470.1_pt1 | contig 22724 bp, 15 predicted proteins | sample 8958751 | NCBI WGS metagenome assembly JAEEGI01 (sample SAMN16246545, study PRJNA631951) | gut metagenome | biome: gut microbiome; feature: rumen; material: KS-attached | host: Bos | place: Iran: Karaj | collected 2018-10 | reverse complement strand
ATGATGCCGCCCATCTTCTTCAGATACTCCTTACCCTTCTCCCACGTGTGTCGCCAGATGGCCTTCGGCGTCGGCCAGCGGTAGGGTGGGAGCTCCATCACAAACGGTGTGTCCTCGCCCTTGATGACCAGCGACGAGAACAGCTTGCTGATGACCACCGACGTCAGGATGCCGATGGCGTAGAGCGACAGCAGCACCCACGAACGGTATTGCAGCGAGAAGAACGTGCCGGCAATCATGATATAGATGGGCAGTCGCGCCGAACAGCTCATAAACGGCAGAATCATCATCGTGATGATCCTCGACCGCCGGCTCTCGATGGTGCGGGTGGCCATCACGGCGGGCACGTTACAGCCGAAGCCCATGATGAGGGGGATGAACGATTTTCCGTGCAGTCCCATCTTGTGCATCAGCTTGTCCATGATGAAGGCGGCGCGCGCCATATAGCCCGAGTCCTCCATCAGCGAGATGAAGAAATAGAGGATGAGGATCTGCGGCAGGAACACGATCACACTGCCCACACCGCCGATGACGCCGTCCACGAGCATCGCCTTCAGCGGACCCTCGGGCATCGTGGCGCAGATCTTCTCTCCCAGCCAGGCCACACCGTTCTCTATCCAGTCCATCGGGTACTGCCCCAGCGAGAATGTGGTCTCAAACATCACGTAGAGCAGCAGGAAGAAGATGGGGAATCCTAAATACTTATGCGAGAGCACCCCGTCGATGCGGTGGGTGGCCTTGTAGGTGTCTTTCTTCGTGCCCGTTCTGTATTCTGCCTCCTTCAGCGCACCGTTGATGAAGCCGTACTTCGCGTCCATGATGGCGGTCTCCGAGTCGTTGCCCGTCTCCTCCATCACACGGGCCGAGGCCTTGTCGCGGGCATGCGTCAGGTTGTGGAAGTCCTTCATACGCTGCTCGCCGGCCATGTGCTTGCCCAGATAGTCCAGCACCTGAGAGTCGTGCTCCAGCAGCTTCAGCGCCAGGTATCGGGTGGAGTAGTGCTGGGTGATGTGCTCGTCGGCCTTCAGGTATTTCTGGATGTGGCTGATACCGTCCTCGATCTCGTGACCGTAGTTGATGTGCAGGTGACGTGAGAACTTGCTGGCTCCCTCATACACCTGGATGACGGCCTTGAACAGCTCCTTCACCCCCATACCGCTCTTGAACGAAGTGGGGATCATCGGCATACCAAACAGGTTACTCAGCGTGTCGAGGTCCAGCTGATCGCCGCGCCGCTCAAACTCGTCGTACATGTTCAGGGCGCACACCATCCGGATGTTCATATCCACGAGCTGGGTGGTCAGGTAGAGGTTGCGCTCCAGGTTCGAGGAGTCGATCACGTTGATCACCACGTCGGGCATCTGTTCCGTCAGGTGCTCCCTCACGTAGAGCTCCTCGGGCGAGTAGCAGCTCAGCGAGTAGGTGCCGGGCAGGTCGGTGAGGTTGAACTCATAGCCGAACATCGAGGCGTGAGCCTCCGTCGCGTCGACGGTCACACCCGAGTAGTTGCCCACATGACCGTGAGCTCCGCTTGCGTAGTTGAAGAGCGACGTCTTGCCGCAGTTGGGGTTGCCCACCAGCGCCACGTTGATCGTGCGGCGCTCCTTCAGGGCGATATGCTGGAGGTAGTCGTCAGGATGGGTCTCAGGATCGATGTCCACTTTCGTGTCTGTCGCAGGATGGTTCTCTTTCCACTTCCTGCTTTCCTCTTTCCACTCATCGCCGCTGACCACCTCAATATGGTCTGCTTCCTGATGTCGCAGGCTCACCTCATAGCCCATCAGCTTGTATTTCACAGGATCCTGCAGCGGTGCATTCAGCAGCACCTCCACCTCCTGACCCTTGATGAATCCCATTTCGATGATGCGCTTGCGGAAGCCGCCGTGACCCTGCACCTTCACGATCACGCCTTTCTCGCCAGTCTTCAGTTCCGATAGTTTCATACCTGTTTTCTTTTTCTGTGTGCAAAGGTACGAAAAAAAACTTGCAATCGGGTTGCAACCCGCTGCAAGTTTTACATAATACCTAAAAATAAGGATAGGGTAGAGTCTTTTCAGCTAACCTTCGATGAACATCACCTTGCGGCGGTTCCCAACTGATGGCGGTCTCACCGCGAAGTGCACCCAGTAGCGCCCCTTGCGGTTTCGCTCTATCAGCAGCTCGTCAAAGTCCTGCTTCCAATCATCAGCCGCATCGAGCAATATAGCGGCATACCTGATCGCCTGCTCCACGCCCACGCATCTGATATCCACAGCACAGCCCGTCAGGTGATTGCTTGAATGGACGCCGCCCACACATTTATTCACCTCTGGCGACCTGTACCCGCTGCTAATAATAATTGGCTCTTCGTTTTCCCCTCCTACAGGAGGGGCTAGGGGAGGTCTCTCATTCTGCTGATTAGTGACCTCCTCCATCTCCCCCTGTAGGGGGAGGGAATTATACCGCTCATTGTATCGCTTCCTCAACTCCTCCAACCACGGGCACAACCGCTTCAGATTCTCAATTTCCTCATGCCCTGGGATATTCCCGTCGAGGCTATTCACACTCGTCTTGCAGAGTTTGCCCAGTGTAAAGTGAGGCGATAACTTAGCTTGCTTGTTTAATGCTACATTTTCCATAAAAAAACAAATCACTAATTAACTAATTCACTAATTACACCGTCTTTGACAGTTTACGGTATTTACCGCGTTCTATCATTTCCACGACATGAGTTGTCACGAACTTCTGGACTCTCTGTGAGGCGTTCACGTTAGACTTATACCCCCAGATTCTCATCACGTCCTGCGTCGTGAACTCTTCAGGCAGCATGGCATAGAACTTAGCCGTCTTGTCATACACCCTGCGTAGTTGCGTGTCGCGGGCCTCATTATCAAACATGTCCTGAAGCAGCTGGCCGAACAGCGCGTCCTCGCACTTGTTGATAATCTCACACATCAGGTCGGCAAAGTCCAGATGATGCTGCTCTATCTTTGCCTCACCCGTCCGGGCGAACTCCTCCCAGGAGGGCTGTGTCGAGATTACCTGCGGTATGCACACCGCCATCACCTTGTCCTGCAGGCGCTTTCGTTCCAGGTTCAGCACCTTATCCTCATTGATGCGAGCCTCTTCTGCCAGAGCAGCGCAGAGATCATACACATGCTTCACCAACGGTTCTATGCCTCGTATCTCACACTTTAGCGCGTCGAACCGTGCGCCCCATTCCTCCATCTGATTGGCATAAGTGTCATCTCGCCTTGTCGGACGGTATGCATCGGTATGGAAGTCCTCCTCCGGCATCACCCATGGCGTCATACGGGTTGACATGCCGTCTCCGATGTTCCTGGCATTGATAAACTGCTGCAGCGACGTCCTTGTACAGGTGAACACGCCTGAGAACATCATCGGCATCGAGCCGTTCACCGAGTCGGAATTGGCATAGTCAACACCATTTCTTTCATTATGGAAACTCTGTAGCATGATGTCCCTCTTCTCCTGGAATCCACCCTTGGCATTCACCAGCGACAGGAGCTCTGTTGAGAACATATACTGATGCAGAAACCATTGCTGGCCGTCGTAGCCGATATCCACATTGTTCTCCGCATGCTTGTAGAAGCGGTTATTCGACACCTTCACCACATTATATCTGATGATGCCTCCCGGTTCCTGCAGGGCCTCGCCCTTCTGCGCCTTGCTCGAGGTGTTGCGGGCATTCCGCTCTTTCTTATAAGCTTTCTCTGCGTCGCGTGCCGGCTTGTCACTCTCGCGCATGGTGAGCATGATATGGTCGTCCTGTTCCTTGGCCAGCGACTTCCCGCTTGCGGGGTCGCCCTCCATCAGCACCAATGAGTTCAACCGCTGCATCTCGCCCCTCCAGTTCTGGTAGTCGCAACGCGTCAGCAGCGCTGAGTACATGCCCGAAGCCGATATCACTCCCCCCGGCTTCACCCTCGGGTTGTCGATATGCTCAATGGCAGGCTCATAGCACCCCAGCGGCAGCAGCATCAGCCGGTCGGCCCAGTCGTCGTAGGGCAGGTTGTTCTGCACCGTGTCATTCTTGGTGATCTTGATGCCCAGGGCATCGCAGGTGGCTTTCAACTCGTCCGACGGCTCGCCTCTGGGACGGAACTTACACACGTCGGTCGCCATCTTCTGCAGTTCCTGCACACGGCCCTCCTTGACGAAGTCCTCAAAGAAGTCTGTCTGCTGCATCAGCCAGTAGACGTTGGCAGGCCTGTTGTCCACAATCCGCCTCAGCTCTCCGCCCAGCTCCAGCATCCGCTGGTGCCTGTCGCCAATGCCCGGCCTGCCTCCTTTCAGTTCGTTCCACTTCGCCAGGATCTCCACGTAAGGCACCCCGTGATAGCAGTACACGCCGTCCTCATTCTCATCCAGCTTCACCTCCCCGAGGTCGTCTGTCACCCCCATCTCCTGATGGCCCTGTCCAGCATTAGTTTCACCGAAATCAAGCAACCCCTGAGAATTCCCCTCACGGTACTGCTTCCCGTACTTTTCGTCGTATAAAGGATTATCATAAGTAAACAATGTCTCTTCGTCCATAAACAATATATCTTCCCATTTCGGGATGTAAGAGAGTCTGGAACTGTCATGGGCCCCTTTGTCGATCTTGGCTGTGAGGCCGAACCTCTTAGCCAGCAGTTTCTGATTATCCACGAGGTTGTAGTTGATGTCAGCCTTTGATACCGACTTCAACCCCTCTCCGCCAGGAGTCAGAAAGAAGAGCACAACGCCCAGGGCCTTCAGGTCGAAGTTCTTCTGTATTTCCTCAAACTTCTCCTTCGGTTTCTCAACATGGTCGTAGTCGCACATCACCAGCCCGTTCAGCACGCACTGGCTCTGCAACCTCCAGCGCCCCAGCCGGCCCTTGTTGTACTTCTTCTCTCCGACGGACTGCAGTACCTCCTTCGCCTGGTACAGGCATCCCGGCAGCGAGTCTTTCTTGGCTTTTGCCTCGGCGAGCCGGCCGCAGGCCTTCAACCTGCGGTGCTCGTCGATCTTACTGGCTGTGTCTGCACTCTGCGTCAGAGCCTTAAAGGTCTCTATCGGGCAAGGCAGGCATTCAGCAGACTTGTTCTGTTGATAAGTAAACATCTTCTCAGTTCAGCTTCAAGGTTAGAAATCTCTGTTCCGTAGTCAGGTGTCTCATTGAGTTTCACCGTTTTCTTCACCACCAGCTCGTGGCGTTCCTTCGAGAGCCATACCTCCAGGCGGGAGTCCTGTGTGGTCAGCGGGCGCTCCATGGGGTCGGGGCTTGGCGTACCGCCCATTTCTGCCACGAACTCGTCAAACTGCTTCTTCATCTCTCCCACCATGTCGCCGCTCTTCTCCGGCACCATCAGCTGGATCACACGCTTCGGGTTCTTCTGCCCTGTCGTGGTGTACATCTGGCTGTCGCCCTTGTCCACCACATTCTTCTTTGCGGGCTTGCCCTTCTCTTCCGGACGTACCGTGATGACGCCTTCCTTACCAGTGACTCTCGCTCTGTACGAGAAATCCTTGTCAAAAATCTTTTCACTCATTGTCTTTACTGTTTTAAAAGTTTAAAAATGTTTGATAGCTTAAAATCCTGCATCTTCTAGATAACGATCCACCTCTTTCTGTTCCAACTCAAAGCAGGGCCCGACCTTTCTCTTTTCGGCTTCGATGGCTTTGTTCATCACCTTCTGGCCTACGTAGAACAAGACCGTCGTCCACGTCTTGCGCCACGTCTCGTCCAGCCTCTCCTTTTCGAAGCGCTTCTCTTCGTCCATCTCGCCCTCCATCAGCGCCAGCCGGAAAGCCAGCAGGAAGTAGCATGTGAAGAGGTGGAAGTCACCATCCGGTTCCAATATGTCTTCGGTGAACCAGAAGGCTGCCCGGTCTATGGCCTCATCCAGATCAAGCAGCTCCAGCCAGCAGCCGTCCGACATCATCTCGTTGTAGCTGACGGGGCCCATCGTCTCATTGTTCAGTATGGCAACAGTCATACCTGCATACATCCTGGGCAGCACCTTGCGGCCTACATCTATACGATCTTTTTTCTCTCTCAGCTGAGTCATCATTTCGGGTGTCAGCCTCACCACGTGGTCTTTCCAATCCGTATGACCGTACATCATGCGCAGGTGAGTCGGAATGTCCACGTATTCCGGCACTCCCTTCACATCCATTAGTTCATTAAACATGGGGATTCTGTGCCCCAGATAGTCTGCGGTGTTCTCCACCTCGTTTCTGTAATTTCCCATATTCTTTCTTTTTTTATTATAAAAATGTTCACGCGAGGATTATTCCTTTGCATGGCTCCAGATTTTCATCTGATCGCATTGCAAAGTTAGGCACAAAAAAAAGCGTGAACAAGTTTTGCTCACGCTCTCGGCAGTTTATTCGGCAGTTGTGCAGTTTATTCGGCAGACTGCTGCAAATGCAGCGGCACTTTTATCCTCTATCTTCTGTTTTTGGCCTTAGAATCGCCATCAGCCTTTCTCCTAATTTCACCTCTCGCTTAGATGCCCCTTCGGCAGCCCATTTATCCAAAGGCCCGTTGATCCTCCCCCTCCGAAGAGGTCTGTCCAAAGCATTTCTGTTACAAACATACTTGAATGGTTGCTTGAATGGCCAACCCTCTACGAGATTAATAAACGATTCCTCATTCCCCTTATATCCTAAAATACAATAGATGCGAAAGGTCACACTCCACGAAGCATTGCCCCACCACAGTCCTTCTTCTTTAGTTTTTTCACATGCCGACACCATTTCCTCCGCTGATGGCAGGACACCTTCGTCATCATATTTTGCCCCCTCTTGCATTTCTAAGGCTGACTTGATTTCTCTGTCAGAAACAGTCTGCGACGTTTCCTTACTGCCATTGATGAACTGGATGCCAATTCCACCCTTCTCCACATTGTTCACCTCGTATTCTACGTTCTTTTCCAATACCAGGTCGCCAGCAACGGTAATACCACTCTTGGCGAGTGTTTCAAGTGTCTTCTGTAGTTTTTCTTGTTTCATCTTCTTTCTCCTCTTTGCTAATATTAATACCTGTGCCCCCTGAAGCTACGCCATTTACCTCATTGCCGACATGCTTATCAATAACATAATCTCCCTGAACAACTATTTTGGGTATGGTATTCTCCTTAGGCTTCTTTGGCTTCTTATCTTTACCTTCCAAACAATCATCCAATTTCTCAACAACATCCGTTCGTCCCAAAGAATCCAAAATCTTACGAATCTCGCCAATTGTCTTCTTATCATTAGCCCAGATAGTCTTTAGTTTTTCAAGGAGTCTGCAAATAAAATCTTCTTCTGTGGGTATCTTTTTTAGCTCATCAATGATTAAATCCTTTTCTACTAACTGATCTTTCAATTTACTAATTTCTTCCTTATAAGTTTTTAGCTGCCACCAACCATAGGGTTTTCCATCAACATGACAGAATAAATCAGGATTAGAATTGAGTTCTCTGCGGATGTTATTTCTTACATCTTTTGCCTGAGAACTGTCTCCGATGTAATACTTCGCCAGGGTGCATATATCCGTTAGATGAGCATGCCCGCCCAGCTTTTCCAATACCATCTTAACAATTTCTTTTTGGGTCTTCTTTCCTTGTATCTGTTTCATAGTTTGCAAAGATACAAAAAAAGCCGATCTCAACAAGACCGGCCGATCGAAGAGGATCCACTTTTGATCTTCTTTAACTTTTGGGGGTCATTTTAGCATGTCAAGTATGGTTTCCGGTGAAGCTTGCATCTCAGTAACCGCACAAAGACCAGCGCCCATGTCTTTCAGGCTGGCCCCCATGAAATACACTTTATCATCGATGATGAGAAAACGGTCGTGATTCCTATGCGGCAGCTGGACAAATTCGATAGCAGTATATTGCTCGTTGTGCTTCTTCAAGTCAGTCTGGAACTGCTCGTAGTAACGACTATGAATTGTTGCAGACACCCCATCAGAGCGCTTATCTAATAATGATAACACCCTATCATCCACAAAATTATCTATCAGCACTATTCGCTCCTTGGCACTCCTTACCAAATCAGAGACATACGACCAAGCATCCCAAACGCATCCCGCCTGGAAGATCTGTTCTGGTAATAGTTTAGGTGACCGCTCTTCCATCTTATCAAGAATCATATCAATCTTCTCGTCTGTGTCAATCTGATGACGCTCAAGGTGTGCAATACGCCTCAACACATCTGCATTTTGCACCAGAAAATTTCGCATGGCAACAAAAGCATCTATGATTCTGATGCTGGTATCAATGGCCTTCTGACTATTCAATACAGAAGGAAGCATGGATACACCAAATACCGTAAACGCATAAGGAGCAGATGTAGAATGCTTCAACATCTTGAACCGGTCGCAATTTGCGACCAGTTCCTGCATCTCGACCTTAGTCAGTTGGAATCTGTATCTATCAGGGAATCGGGCGATATTTCGTCTGACCTGCTCATTCAATCGCTTTGTTTCGACGTCATATATCATGGCTAAGTCTCTGTCTATAAGGACTTGTTTGCCTCTAACGGTAATAATAAGTTTCTCTATATCGTATTGGCTGGGAGTTTCTTTGCCCTTTTCAGGGTTGTCGAAATTTGCGATAACCTCCTCGGACTGGTCACATTTTGTGACTGGTTCATGAACCGTCTTACTCACCTTCTTCTTACCACTTCTCTGGTTTTTGTTGTCGTTTGTCATAATCCATAATTTAAGCGTTTAACAAATTCTGCTGCAAAGATAGTCATTTCAATTGAAACGACCAAAAAATTAGGCTAAAAACTTTTAAAAGGCAGTTTTACGGAGAGATCGGACGGAGAGATCGTTTCTTACAATCCATCCGTTATCCTCATTCTGTTTTTGATTGTTTCGCTAGGTTTATAATATCGATAAACACCTTTCCCAAAGAAGATAAGTTCCTTTATCTGCGGATGCTGGAGAAGGAATGCGTCAATGTCATTTTTCTCTCCGTCTGGTTGGAAAACATCCCATAGTGCAAGATGGTTTCTTTTTAGGCAACTGATTTTGTCGATCTTATCATAGAACTTTCGACCGTCATTATACCTTCTGCTTATTTCTTTCCAAAAATTATTGTGTGTGGACGTTTCCAACTTCTCATTCTTCAGAAGTTTCGCTCCAAGAATGAGCACCTCTGAGTTACCGTATATCACAGGGGGTAGCCCCATGATTTGGCCATCCTCTATTTTAGTAATCGACTTCATCAATAGCCAATTGAAAACCCATCTGATAGGTTCAATAATAATCTCTTTGGCATCCTTTTCGAGGAATGGAAGAATTTCAATAGGAAGAGGCTCCTGACAAGCAAAGCAGTCCGTCTGAGTGTCCTCTGCTTTCATGATATCTGGTATCTTTTTCCGGAATCCGACATAATTCTCTATATTGTCTATTTCCTTGCTTCTAGCCTTACTCATGGCAGCAAACTCCTTTTCGCGCTCTATGCCAAGGAACCTACGTCCAAGCAGATTGGCAGCAATACCGGTAGTGCTGCTTCCTGCAAAAGGATCAAGAACCCAAGCACCCGGCTTTGTCGAGGCCATGATGATGCGTGACAGAACACACAAAGGCTTTTGTGTGGGATGTTTTCCACACGATTTTTCCCATGGTGCAATAGCAGGCAAACGCCAGACGTCGGTCATCTGCTTATCACCATTGATGTGTTTCATCAGGTCATAATTATAATAATGTGCGACCTTCTCCGATTTACGTGCCCAAATGATGAACTCCGTCGAGTAGGTGAAATAACGGCAGGAGATGTTGGGCGGTGGATTCGTTTTTGCCCACGTGATGACGTTCAAAATCTTGTACCCCAACTGCGTCAAGCAATTGGCAACAGAGAAGATATTGTGATAAGTGCCACTGATCCAAATCGTACCATTTTCCTTTAGCTTCTCCCTACATAGCGAGAGCCATTTCAGATTAAAGGCATTAATCTCGTCCTGTGACATACTTTTATCCCAATCACCTTTATCTACACAAACGATCTTGCCACTCTGAACGCTGATGCCACCACTCGAAAGAAAATAGGGCGGGTCAGCAAATATCATGTCGAATTTGAAATTGAACTGTGGAAGTAGCTCAAACGTATCGCCATTCAATATCGTGAAGGCTCGATCTTCCGACTTATAATAAGGCGTTATCATTTCTGTAATAACTCGACGAATGATGAGATGCTTGTGAGATTATATACACTTGGGATGGTGTTATATGCCTCTTCCAACTTATTTCGTGCAGACTTCCAGCCAATGCCGTCCGTTATCCAGACAAATTCGAAGCCCGCCACAGAATTCACCTTTGGCGCCAACTCCGTATAAGCACGGGCCACCTCATTGAGCTTTGAACCGCCACCGCTATAGAAATTCACCTCGATCAGATATTTCTTCTTTGAGGTCTTAATGAAGAAATCAAATCGCTTTTCATCTGTGCCAAGCACAGACAATTCGGGGAACTCCGATGAATAAACCTCCTGACGGAATCGAATACCATTTTCTTTGAATATCTTCGCCACTGTATTCTCCATGATATGTCCACTACGATTCTTGCGGGCATTGGTATCAAGACCTGTTTCAATGCCAAACACATAGTCTACCAGATTCTTGATACGACGCGATTCAAAGATCTCTGCCAATCCTGTTCCTTCGAGGAAATCAACAACTTTGCCCTTTGATTCGAAATAGCTTTTTAATAATACGACATTGCCATTCCTATCCACTACAGGTTTCTTGCCTTCGTCCCTGACTGCTATCAATATACCAAGTACCTCAAAGACTTTTGGGTCGCGTTGCCATATCTCTGCGACGCCCTTAGCCAGGTCGTCTTTGCCTATCAGATAATTGAGCGTATTAAGGCTCATTTCCACCTCTGCTACATTTGCAGAAATCTTATCGAAATCGCAGAAGAAATCCAGCGTCTGGTTCGTCTCTTGCAATTGAGACATAAAAAGATTGAAATTCTTATTCATAGTTCTTGATTAATAGTTCTGTTAATTTACCTCTTTTTTCAGGATTCGCATTGATGAAACGTGAGGCATAAACACGCTCAATCCGATAGTCCGCATAAAGTTCCTCAAAGAAATTGTCTTCAGGATTCTTGGCAGAACAATCAGCATTGCTCTCCATCCAATAACATCCCTTTTCGGATAGCTGGTGACAGAATCCTGCCAAGGCGCGCTGGTCATCATCATTAAAATCACCTTTGGCATAAGCTGTAAAACTCGACGTGGCATCTAAAGGCCGATAAGGTGGATCGAGATATACGAACGTGAGACCGTCAATATGCTCGATCATCTGAGTGTAATCGCCCTGACAGATCTCCACTTGTGCAGATTGTAGTAGTTGGTTGTCGGCTCTCAATAGCTTGGCATTGCAGATGGTGGGATTAGTATATTTGCCAAAGGGTACATTAAACTGGCCCCGTCTGTTTACCCTGAAAAGACCATTGAAACATGTTTTGTTCAGGAATATCAGTTGCGATGCCCTTTCAATATCGTTTCCCATATGCTGGTTGTATCGCTCGCGAACCTCATAGAATATCTGGCTCCTTCCCTCTTGGTCTGACATGGCCAGATAATCTTTCTCCATCCTGTCGAGTTTAGCGATCAACGCCTCGACATCATCCTTGATAATCCTATAGGTAAGAATCAAGTCCTCATTGACATCGTTGATAACAGCCTTCCTAATGTTGCCAAAACGCTGCAACATATAGAATAACATCGCTCCACCGCCAACAAACGGTTCGATGTAAGTAAATGGTTCTTCACTAATCTGTAGGGGCAGATGCTCTGATAATTGGCCTAACAGCTGGCCTTTGCCACCTGCCCATTTCAAAAACGGTTTTGCTTCTGTGCTCATTGCTCTTTTGTCGTTAGGTTGCAGACAAAAGAAAGCGTACCCTCCTCCAGTTCACCACTTAACGAAGGCCGTCCACCACAGAAGCCCATACAGAGAGGTGAAAGGAAGGGGTACGCCTATATAGCATAGGCGTATCCTCATCCCCAGAGACTCTCTGTAACTACTGTTAGTTTGGTGGACTGTTTTCGTTAAAAGTCTCTTAGAACTTAGATACTGCTATCTAATTCCGCAAAGTTTGCCAGCGCTCATAGGGAGCAATAAGCGGGTGCAAAGTTAGCGAATTATCTCGAAAAACTTCAAGCACTCGCCTCTTTTTTCACCTTTTCACGCTGATTTCTGTTTCTACATAATCAGAAGCATCTAGAATGATTTCACAATTTTGATACATCTGCCTCACTTTCTCGACGGCGACTTCTTTACTTTCAGCCACTATCTCAACCGTGCGACTCAGCGTCTCAACTATCTTCACTCTGTACTTCGTCATACATCATGCAAAGGTAGCACAAAAAGAGCAAGAATATGCAATTAGATCAATAATTAACAAAAGTGATCATAATAGATCAATTCGGACACGAAAGGGGCTGATGAACATTTTTCCTCTGCAGTGTCTCAACACGAAAGGGACTCTTAACAAAAATCTGATTGATATGGTAGTCGCCGAAGATTGAAAAGTCAGTTAGTGAATTAGTGAATTAGTGAATTAGTGTATTTGTATTTTTGATATTTAAGTAATTATTTGATGTGGGTAATTAGGTACTAAAAATTATATATTATATAATATATATTATAATATATATTATATAATATATAATTATAAGGCTCTTTATAAGATATGTGCTTTTAAAAAAATCACTAATTGACTAATATGCTAACTCAAGACAATAATAAGAGGATTTTATTTTACATCATAGCATATTTAAACATGAGCTTATTAGTCGCATTAAGGAGCCTTTGAGTTACCTTATGGTAAAGTGGAAGTTTCCTTAGCCCAAAGTCCGAGTTTTGTCTAAGGAAAGTCGGAGTTTCCTTAGCCTTTCAAAAAGGGAATAAAAAGTGCCGAAATTTGGCTTTTAAGGCCGCCCAAGCACTTGGTAAATTTTGTTTACTTCTACTGGAAGGAAGGTGCGGCGGCGAAGCGTTGCAAGATGGCACAATTCCGGATCTTCAGCGATCAATCCGCGGAGTTTCTGCCAGGCATTCTGTGGCTGAATGTGTGGAAAGTAGCGGATCGCGAGTTCCGTGCGACCCATACTTTGTGCTAGGTGTTCAATCATTTCTTTCATGCCACAAAGATACAAAATTTCCATGAGATAACCAAGAAAAAAACGCAAATATTTTGGTATAATATGGAATAACGTTGGATAACGTTGAAGAACACGTTTCAGAAGAGAAAAAAGCTTGCATAGTTCAAAATAATTCAGTAATTTTGCAATGTATTTGAGAGTGAAGAGTGAAGAATGAAGAGTGAAGAATTTCCTACCGGGCCCAAGGGAGTCATCTCTCACCACTCACCTCTAACCTCTCACTACTAAAAAGGCTTATGTTTAACTAAAGAAAAGAAAGGAACAAAAAATGGCAAGAAGTGAAATTCCCATGGTGATTAACCTGCGTCAGAACAAGAACGACGACAGCACCGCTTACGGAAAGTATTTCGCAGAGGTGGACTCTAAGGAACCTCTTAACCTCAAGGGCTTCGCAGCTCACATGACCTCGCACGGCAAGATCGCCGACTACCAGATGTGCGTGCTGGTGCTGGGACAGGTGGTGGACTGTCTGAAGGAACTGCTCACGCAGGGTCAGCCCGTGAAGCTCGACGGATTCGGTACGTTCTCTCCGAGTGTCGATGGCCAGAAGCTGGGCAAGGCGAACCTCGCCGCTGCTGTGGCCGGTGGTCCCGAGGCGATGATCAACGGCATCCACATCAACTTCATCCCCGAGAACACCAAGGGTGAGAAGCTGACCTCGCGAGCTCTGAAGGAGGATTGTATCTTCACCTTCGGCTACCTCGTGGAGAGCGAGAAGCGTACCGTCGGAGGTAAGGAGAAGCGATTCCAGAAGAAGACGCCGCTGAGCTACGTGCTGGCACCTGCGGCTGACCAGCAGGGTAACGGTTAGTGAGCTATGAAGAAGCAAAGAGTGATTGAGCTGGCGGTGAAGGTGATAGTAGCCGCGCTCACGGCATTCCTGACGGCGATTAGCACCACGAGTTGTATGGGCGCAGGGCCGTTCTAAAGGTGAAAAAGTGAAAAGGCGAAAGAGAGGGGTGACCGATGTGGTCGCCCCTCTCGCGCGTACATATTATATAATATATATGGGTCTATGCTTCGGTCTCGAAGTACTGCTTGAGCTCCTCGCGGGTGCTGCCGTCGTGGTTGGGCAGGTCGCGGATGATGCGGCCCTTCTCCAGCAGGGTGATGCGGGTGGAGATGTCGACGGTGTGCTGCAGGTTGTGGGAGGAGATGAGGATCGTGGCGCCTGTCTCGCGGTTGTACTCGGTGAGCACGTGCTTCAGGACGTTCTGCGACGAGGGGTCGAGGAAGTTGAAGGGCTCGTCGAGGATGACCAGCTTCGGACGGTTGAAGAGGGCGGAGATGATGCCCACCTTCTGCTTGTTACCTGCGGAGAGGTTGCGGATGAGCTTCTTGTTGCCGAAGATCTCTCCGGCAGCGAGGCGCTCGAATTGCTTCAAGCGCTCGTCGACGGCCTCCTGCGTCATGTTGGTGATCTTGCCCAGGAAGGCGAAGTACTCCTCGGGGGTGAGGAAGTCGATGAGGAAGCCCTCGTCGATGTAGGCACCGGTAGAGACTTTCCACGCTTCGGACTCGGCGGGGTTGATGCCGTCGAGGGTGACTGCGCCCTCGTCGGGCTGGAGCAGGTCGAGGAGCATGCGGAAGAGGGTGGTCTTACCGGCTCCGTTGTTACCTACGAGGCCGAGGATGTCGCCGTCGTTGATGGTGAGCTCGGGAATGTCGCAGGCGACGGTTTGCCCGAAGGCTTTTTTCAGATTCTCTATGGTTATCATATTCTATGGATTTTTATTCCTTGATTCCTTAGACTATTTATCCTCAGACGATGCCTTTTCCGTGGCACTGCTTGAACTTCTTGCCGGAGCCGCAGGGACAGGGATCGTTGCGGCCAGGGAGCTTGTCCTTGATGACTGGCGTGCGGGGCTGCTGGGCGCGAGTGTCCTGACGGGCTGCGGCCTGCTGGTTCGGGTCGGTGAGGCGTTCCTCGCCGATCTGCTGCTTCGACTCGGTGTACTGCTGGCGCTGGGTGCGCTGCTCGGGAGCGGCCTCCTGCACCTGCTGCATCTCGGGAATCTGGGCGCGGGTGAGGATCGAACAGATGCGGTTGTACATCTCGTTGATCATCGCATCCCACACCTTGGCCGACTCGAGCTTGAAGATGAGCAACGGGTCTTTCTGCTCGTAGGAGGCGTTCTGCACGGAGTGCTTCAGCTCGTCGAGCTGGCGCAGATTCTCCTTCCACGAGTCGTCGATGATATGCAGGAGGATGGACTTCTCGAACTCCTTGACCACCGACTTCGAATCGGTGTCGTAGGCCTCCTTGAGGTTACAGGGGATGTTGAACATGCGGCGGCCGTCGGTGAGAGGCACGATGATACGCTCGTACATGTGGCCCTGGTTCTCGTACACATTCCTGATGATGGGCTGTGCAACGGTCTGGATGCGCTCCGTGCGGCGGTTGAAGTTCTCGATGACGGCCTGGAAGGCGTTCTCGGTGAGCTGTTCGCGCGGCTGGTTGATGTAGTCGTCGGCAGTGAAGGGGGCTTCCATCGACAGCACGTGAAGGAACTCCTCCTTGCAGCCCTGATAGTCGACGGAGTTCTCGATGGTGTTCACCACGCGGTCCCAGATGATGTTGGCGATATCCATGCCGATGCGCTCTCCCATGAGGGCGTGGCGGCGCTTCTCGTAGATCACGGTACGCTGCTTGTTCATCACATCGTCGTACTCGATGAGTCGCTTACGGATACCGAAGTTGTTCTCCTCGACCTTCTTCTGGGCGCGCTCGATGCTCTTCGAGATCATTGGACTCTCGATCATCTCGCCCTCCTTGAAGCCCAGACGGTCCATCACCGAGGCGATACGCTCGGAGGCGAACAGACGCATGAGTTTGTCTTCGAGCGATACGAAGAACACGCTGGAGCCCGGGTCACCCTGACGGCCGGCACGACCGCGCAACTGACGGTCTACACGGCGCGACTCGTGGCGCTCGGTACCGATGATGGCCAGACCACCGGCAGCCTTCACCTCGGGCGAGAGCTTGATATCGGTACCACGACCAGCCATATTGGTGGCGATGGTGACGGCGCCCTTGCCGTTGGTAGACTGTCCTGCGAGGGCCACGATGTCGGCTTCCTTCTGGTGGAGCTTGGCGTTCAGCACCTGGTGGGGGATTCCTTCGCGCTTGCCGGTCTCGGGGTTCACATACATATCGAGCATGCGGCTGAGCAACTCGGAGATTTCCACGGAGGTCGTACCGATCAGCGTCGGGCGGCCCTCATTGCGCATCTTCACGATCTCCTCGATCACGGCTTTATATTTCTCGCGCTGGGTCTTGTAGACGCGGTCGTCCTGGTCGTTACGGATCACGGGGCGGTTCGTCGGGATCTCCACCACGTCGAGCTTGTAGATATCCCAGAACTCACCGGCTTCGGTAGAGGCGGTACCCGTCATACCGGCCAGCTTATGGTACATGCGGAAGTAGTTCTGCAGGGTGATGGTGGCGAAAGTCTGGGTGGCGGCCTCGACCTTCACGTGCTCCTTGGCCTCCACAGCCTGGTGCAGACCGTCGCTCCAACGGCGGCCCTCCATGATACGGCCCGTCTGCTCGTCGACAATCTTCACCTCGCCGTCGATGACCACATATTCGTCGTCCTTATTGAACATACAGTAGGCCTTCAGCAGCTGCTGGAGGGTGTGGACGCGCTCCGACTGGACGGCGTAGTGGCCCAGCAGTTCGTCTTTCTTGTCGAGACGCTCCTGGTCGCTGAGACCGGTCTCGGCCTCGAGGGCAGAGAGCTGTGAGGTGATGTCGGGCAGCACGAAGAGCTCGTCGTTGTTCACCTGCTTGGCCAGCCAGCCGGTACCCTTGTCGGTAAGGTCGCAGGAGTTCAGCTTCTCGTCGACCACGAAGTAAAGAGGCTCGATACACTCGGGCATACGGCGGTTGTTGTTCTCCATATAGATCTCCTCGGTCTTGAGCATACCGGCCTTAATACCTTCCTCAGAGAGGTATTTGATAAGCGGCTTGTTCTTCGGCAGGGCCTTGTGGGAACGGTAGAGTGAGAGGAATCCCTGTTCGAGCTTCTCCTGACCCTCCTTCTTGTTGCCGGCCTCGACGAGGCGGTTACCCTCGGTGATGAGGGTCTTGGCATCAGCCAGATACTGGGTGGCCAGCTGGCGCTGTACGCCCACGAGGCGCTCCACCAGCGGCTGGTACTCCTCGAACATCTGGTCGTCGCCCTTGGGCACGGGACCAGAGATGATCAGCGGGGTACGGGCATCGTCGATCAACACGGAGTCGACCTCGTCGACGATGGCGTAGTTATGCGAGCGCTGCACGAGGTCTTGTGGCGAGATGGCCATATTGTCGCGCAGGTAGTCGAAACCGAACTCATTATTGGTACCGAAGGTGATGTCGGCCTGATAGGCGCGGCGACGCTCTTCGCTGTTGGGCTGGTGCTTGTCGATACAGTCGACGCTGAGCCCGTGGAACATATAGAGCGGTCCCATCCACTCTGAGTCACGCTTGGCCAGGTAGTCGTTCACCGTCACCACGTGCACACCGTTGCCGGTGAGGGCATTCAGGAACACGGGGAGGGTAGCGACCAGCGTCTTACCTTCACCAGTGGCCATCTCAGCGATCTTTCCCTGATGGAGCACGACACCACCGAAGAGCTGTACATCGTAGTGAATCATCTCCCACTTCAGGTCGTTGCCGCCAGCAGTCCAGTGGTTATGGTAGATGGCTTTATCGCCGTCGATGGTGATGAAGTCCTTACGGGGATCGGCAGCCAGCTCACGGTCGAAGTCGGTGGCGGTGACAACGGTCTCCTCGTTCTCGGCAAAGCGGCGGGCGGTCTCCTTCACGATGGCGAACACCTCGGGCATCACCTCATCGAGGGCTTTCTCAAAAATGTCGAGTATCTCTTTCTCTATCTTGTCGATCTGTGCGAAGATGTCAGCACGCTCGTCGATAGGTGTGTTCTCGATGGTAGCCTTCAGCTCGTCGATGCGGGCTCTCTTTTCTTTGGCTGTGGCCTGCACCTGCTCGCGCAACTCTTTGGAGCGCTGGCGCAGGGCGTCGTTATCCATTTGCTCAATCTTCGGCGATACGGCCTTCACCTTCTCTACTAAAGGCTGGATGAGCTTCATGTCGCGGGTGGACTTATCACCAAACAGCGACTTCAGAATCTTGTTGAAATTCATTGTTATATCTACTTTTTACTATGATTATTCACTTTTTACTATTTCACCTTTTCACTTTTTCACCTTTTCACTTTCATGAAACGGGTGCAAAGGTACGAAAAAAAATCCGTACTTATGCTTACCTTTTCACTTTTTTACCTTTTTACCTTAAAAAAGCGGTTCTGCGGTGCAGGCGTTGGGGGCCCTGATGCGGATAGCCCGTGAAATGGTGGGGGCTATACGATCAGTGGTGACGGGGGTGAGTATGCGCTCGGGCTGTATGCCGGCACCATAGAATACGATGGGGAAGGCGAGGGCGGGAGTCTGCGACACGCGGTTCTCACCAGTCTCCTCGTTCTGTAATTGCCATCCTGGCGCAACCTCAATCAGGATATCGCCGCTATGCGAGGGGTGGAATCCGTTGCGGATCTTGGTCATCAGGCTGCTGTCGCCGCCCAGCAATTGTAGGGTGGTGTAGACGTTCCTGACGCCCTCCATCTGTAGCAGGAACTCTTTGGCCCGCTGACAGAAGTCAGACAGGCTGATGTGCTTCTGCTCCAGCAGCTTGTGGTTGATATACAGCTGGTTACCAAACCACGTCTCGATGTAACGCTCCTGTCCCCAAAGTGCGCCGAAATACATGTTCAGCAGATTGGCGGCGCGGTTGATATAGAAGGTGCCCGTAGGAATGCGGTATCGGGCATAGTCGGTGTATTCGGGATCACAATATCCAGTGCCGGTGAGTACGAAAAGCACGTTGCCTGCGCCGATGCTGGATTCCAGACGGGTGATCAGCTGGGCGATGCTACGGTCCAGTCGGAGATAGGTGTCGCGCATCTCCTGCTGACATTCTGTCATGGGCCGATGGTTGTAGGGGCCGGCATAATAAGTCAGACAGAGCAAGTCGGGAACCATATCTGCACCCATCATCTGATGGTTGGCGCATAAAAGGGCCCAATCCGTCATGTGGTTGTTGATCAGGGCAGAGGTCTGGTATTCCTGGTATTTCTTATTGTCTTTGAAGGTGTATTTGAAATCGGGCTTGGCCTCTTGTCCGAGAGGTGTCCAGAAGAGATGGTCTATATTGTCGCTGATTTCATTTATCTTGTTGAAACTCAGCAAGGGAGCGTCGGTTTGGTTGGAGTAATACTGCGAGGTCATCCATTGCCCAGTCTGTTCGTCGAGCCACAGGGCGCCGTCGGCAGCGTGACCCGCTGTGAGGATGGCCGCATCGCAGAAGGGGGCGATGGCGAAGACACGCGCCTCACCGTTGGTGGCTACTTTCAACTCGTCGCCTAACGTCGATACCGAGAGGTGGGTGGGCGACGGCGTGCCATTCTGGCGGAGGGTCTCCGTACAGAGGATGGGGCGTAGCGTCTCCCGCTCAATCCACCGCTGACCGATGATGCTGTGGTAATAGGGTACTGTGCCGGTGATCACCGTTGAGACCGCCGAAGCACGGTCCGTCTCCTGCATGGGGTAGGAGGCGTTCTCATAGACCTTTCCCTGTTCCAAAAGCTTTCTGAAACCGTTGGCGCTGTAGAGTGGGGCATAGGCCTCGAGATAGTCGCTGCGCAACTGGTCGATGGTGATGTTCACCACCAGACGCGGCACCTGTCGGGCTCCGTTCTGGGCAGCAGTCTCAGCATTCCATCCGAGAACGGCCAGCAGCGTGAGATAGATATAGCGGTTGCTCAATTACTTCGTTCTTATTTTATATCCGTTGAAAACTCTTATTAGCAAACATAGTGCCACAATCAACATCCCCTCGGCATAATGCTGGAAGAGGCCGCCGATGGCGAACAGCACAATCATCACCGCCAGAATCCTCCACCAGCGGGTGTCGCGCCGTCTCAGCACAGCGGGGATGAAGAAGAAGGGCAGGGGATTCAACAGCAACAGCTGGAGGTTCAGGCTCGTGGTGGGGTGCTGCGAGAAGATCATGACGAACAGCACGCAGCCAGCCAGTCCCTGTATGAGCATCAGCAGCGCATCCCAGTATTTGAAGGTCTTTCGGCGTTTCCACTCCCAGAAGGCGATGACGACGGAGACGATCAGCAGCAGACAGGCACATTCGGTAGGCGTCAGAGGGAAGTCTTGTTCGATGATCTGAACGCCAGCCTGGAGGGCTATCCGACGCTCATGGACCAATGGACGGTATTCGCCGTTGGCATAGATGGTGGCGCGGTCTACATCGTACATCAGGTTGTCGGGCAGGAAATCCTGCTGCCGCTGGTCTGTCTTCAAGTCGGCCTTGATGCCGAGCAGCATATCGTTGCCAAAGGTGGCCCAGGGGTGGTTTCGGGTACAGGTGCGCACCATCTCCCGATAGCTGGGCTGATAGTCCTCCCGTGGGGCATAGGTCACCTTTCCTGTGATACAGCGCTCGATGAGGTCTCTCGGGCGCAGCGAACAGTTGTCGTAGAAATAGTTGTATCGGTAGACTTTGTTCTCGGTCTGCAGGTTATTGATCAGCGCCTCCCGGAGGGCAATCTTCTCCTCTGGCTTCAGGTCGAGCACCTGTTCGGTGACGCTACTGCCGTATTGCTGGTATTCCTGGAGGAAGAAGTTGTAGGGATAAGCGCCGAGCTCGTAATCGGTCAGGCCGAAGACGAACCGCAGCACGAAATAGGGTTTGCGGAAGTCGAACACTCCCCAGTTGAAGGCAATATCCTCACCCTTGTTGGGGTCGTGCCACCGGAGGGCGGTATGACCATACAGGCTGTAGATCTCCTCATGGGGGGAACAGGTGAGAAGGCTTACCTCCACCGAGTCGAAGTGTGCCAGGTATTCCGGCTGATAGTCTTTGTGGGCCATCACCGCCGTCAGCGACAGAAAACCCAGGAACAGGAGGGTAAATCTCCTAAAAAAGATATTTTTTTGTTTCACGATGCAAAATTAATTGATATTTTTCAGTAAAAAGTGTTTTTCTGCTTTTTTTTTAATAATTTTGCACCCTGAAATGAAAATCTTCGGAAAAAGAACCATTAATATGAATAAAATCATCAGCTGTCTGGCGGTTTTCTCGATGACAACCCTGACAGCCTTTGCACAAAGTGGCACGAACTCTCCCTACAGCCAGTATGGTCTTGGCGATCTGTCGGATCAGGGTGTAGGATTTAATAAAGGTATGGGCGGTGTCGGTCTGGCCTTCAGGAAAGGGAATGAGGTGAATCCGATGAATCCCGCCTCCTATTCCTCCATCGACTCCATCACTATGATCTTCGATGCCGGACTGTCCGGACAGATTACGAATTTCAGTGAGGGCGGTAGAAAGTTGAATGCCAAGAGCGGTGGTTTCGACTACGTGACGGGCGCCTTACGTCTGATCAAGAATGTGGGTGTCAGCTTCGGTGTGATGCCTTTGTCGAATATAGGCTATGAATATACATCCACCACCTCGCGGTTGGATTCTGAAACGTCGGTGTATTCGGAGTATAGTGGTAAAGGTGGACTGAACCAGCTCTTTTTGGGTGTAGGATGGCGCGTGTTCAAACCTTTGTCGGTGGGCTTCAACGTCTCTTATCTCTGGGGCGATATTGAAAAGAGTGTCTCTTCCGTCAGTTCCTCTGATATCAACACCATCTATAAAGACTATTATGCTTCGGTGAGTAACTATAAGTTTGATTTCGGTGTGCAGTTTGCACAGCCCATTGGGAAGGATATGCTGACCATTGGTGCTGTCTTCAGTCCTGAGCATAAGCTGAACGCCGATCCAGAAGCAAGGATCATTCATAAGAATTCAAGTATCTCGAAGTCAGACACGACGTCGTTCAAAATCACTGATGGTCTGTCGCTGCCAACATCGTTTGGTATTGGTGTCGCCTATCAGAAAGATTTGCGTCTGCGTGTCGGTGCTGACTTCCGGATGCAGAAGTGGGGATCGCTGGCATTCCCGACCTTCAACAACAATTCGTATAGTCTGAAAGAAGGGCTCCTGAAGGACAGCTACAAGATGAATGTGGGTGCAGAGTGGATTCCCAATCCCCGAAGCACACGCAGCGTACTGCATCATGTCCGTTACCGAGTTGGTGCCGGCTATTCTACACCTTATTATTATATAGAGGGGAAGGACGGGCCGAAGGAGATACACCTCAGCTTTGGTCTGGGTATCCCCATCATGAATGGTTATAACAACCGTTCGCTGCTGAATGTCAGCGCAGAGTGGCAGCGCCGTTCTGCCGACAATCTGATTACCGAGAACACCTTCCGTCTGAACATCGGTCTGACGTTCAATGAGCGCTGGTTCTCGAAAATGAAGGTAGAGTAGGAGAGAGAATCGTGAAAAGTGACAGGTTCAGGAACGACGGACGAATATGGTGGCGGGCTTCTCTGCCACTATGGGTTGTCTGTCAGTTGATGTTCCTCCTGTCGTGTACTGAGCCTGCGGAGCATACGGCGCCACCTATCTATGATCGCGATTCTGTCTCAATGATGGTTTCCTATGGTGTGAATACG
>JAEEGI010008463.1_pt1 | contig 22732 bp, 17 predicted proteins | sample 8958751 | NCBI WGS metagenome assembly JAEEGI01 (sample SAMN16246545, study PRJNA631951) | gut metagenome | biome: gut microbiome; feature: rumen; material: KS-attached | host: Bos | place: Iran: Karaj | collected 2018-10 | reverse complement strand
TCAGCACGGTGGCCTGGGATATCTCGTCGGCGGAGTAGCCTTCAAGTCGCATCTGCATCAACTGCCTGTCTTCGTCCTGAAGTTGTGCCATCAGGTCAGCGACAAGAGTGCGTCGTTCTGCCTCGGCGGCTGTTTCGTCGTCGGGAAGTTCCGGCATGTTGTGCTCCATTTCACGGGGTTTGCGGCTGTGGCTCAACACATGTCTCACTTGCCATTCGACCCACGCTTTTTGCTGATAGGGTTTGGCATTCATATCCAGTTCGGAGATATGCTGCCATAGCCGTATGGATGCTTCTTGAAACAAGTCGCGGCACAACTCGCTGTCGCCACAGGCAGCGTTGCGGCACATGCTCCAAATGAGGGCGGAGTAGGCGCTCAGAGTGGTATTGAATATCTCGTTGTTGTCCATTCTGACAATACAATACCCCTCTGGATGGCAAAATCTGACAGTCGGGGGAGAAAAAAACTATGCAGGGAAGAGTCCAAACACGGCGGCACCGCTGCCGGTCATGGCTGCGTAGTGTGCGCCACGGCGGTACATGTCGTCCTTCAGCGCGGCAATGGAGGGGTGGGCGGGAAATACGGAGGATTCGAAGTCGTTGACGATAATTTCCCGCCACTGCTCTATAGGTTGGCGCACCGCCTGTCGCAGGTCGGGACGGCCACCTCCTTGCAGGTGCAGACCAGCGTATGCCTCGCGGGTGCTGACATGCTCGTCGGGCGGTATCTCAATGGCTATGCGATAGGCTGACAGGTCGAGGTCGAGGGGCTCCAGCCGGTCGCCTATTCCAGTGGCGTAGGCGGGTCGGTTTTGGATAAAGAAAGCGCAATCGGCACCTATCTGTACTGCCCGCCTCTCAAGGTCGGGGTGAGTAAGTCCTAACGAGAACATGTCGTTGAGCATTTTGAGGGTGAAGGCGGCATCGCTACTGCCACCGCCGAGGCCTGCCCCGAAGGGGATGTGTTTGCGCAGAACTATCTCCACCTGTGGGATGTTGAATTCGTCGTGCAGCAGACGGTAGGCTTTCATGCAGAGGTTATCCTCTGGGGCGTTGTCAAGCACTATGCCTTCCTGTCGTACAACAGTGTCAGAGCCCTTGGCAGGGATTATCTCCAACTCGTCGCAGAGGTCATGAACAGGCAGGAAAATGGTTTCTAGGTTGTGGTAGCCATCAGGGCGTTTGCCCACAACGTGCAGGCCGAGGTTAATCTTGCAATTAGGGTAACATTTCATGACAACAGGGATTATCAAGTTAATACCTGCGGCGGTTCGCCGTCGTAGGCTCGGATTATCTTGGTGACCAACTTGTGGCGTATCACGTCGCTGTTGTCGAGGTTGATGAAGCTGATGCCGTTGATGCCGTCGAGGATGTGCATGGCCTGCACCAGACCGCTCTGCTGGTGACGGGGTAGGTCAATCTGGGTGATGTCGCCGGTGATGACAAACTTGGCGTTCCTACCCATGCGGGTAAGGAACATCTTGAGTTGGGAAGAGGTGGCGTTCTGTGCCTCATCGAGAATAACAAAGGCATTGTCCAGCGTGCGTCCGCGCATAAAGGCCAGGGGTGCAATCTCGATGGTATTGTCCTCCCAGTAGTTGAGCAACTTCTGTTGGGGTATCATATCTCGCAGCGCATCATACAGCGGCTGGAGGTATGGGTCAAGTTTGTCGCGCAGGTCTCCAGGCAGGAAACCCAAATTCTCGCCTGCTTCCACTGCCGGTCGGGTAAGAATAATACGCCGAATCTCTTTGTTTTTGAGTGCGCGGACAGCCAAAGCAACAGCCGTGTAGGTTTTGCCCGTTCCCGCAGGGCCGATAGCAAACACCATGTCGTTGTGCTTCACGGCCTCGACCAACCGCTTTTGGTTTGGCGTACGAGCACGGACGAGAATCCCGTTGCGACCATGAACCAATATCTCCTCATTGGTCTCTGCTTCGGGAGTAGAGCCGCCATTCTCAAATATCTGCATTATCACATTCTCGTTGAGACGTCCCAACTTGTCGTAATAGGTCATCATGGCCTGCAACTTCCCATCAAAGTGATCTATATCCTCGGCACTTCCCACCACCTTGAGCATCTCGCCGCGGGCTATCAGTTTTAACTTGGGGAACAAGATTCTCACAAAGTCGAGAATCTTGTCGTTGTCGCCCCAAAAGCGTGAATAGTCAATCTCTTCGAGCGAAAAAATCTTTTCAGTCATAGGTTCATCCATAGTGCAAATGTACATCTTTTTTTTCATTTATAAAGATTCCGCAAAAAAAGAAAAAAAAAGTCAGAACCACATAATTGAAAAAAAAAGTGTATTTTTGTAGTCGCAGAACACATGGCACAGAGTGTGTCATCGTATTGCTATACAGCTAGAAATCAATAAACAACATAAGATAAAATAATATTATATGCAAAACACATACGCAATCGGAATTGATGTTGGTGGCACCAACACCGATATGGGTTTAGTCAGAGATGATGCCGCTATTGTGGCACGCCGCAGCATCCCCACAAGCCAATACACCCAACTGGAGCCTTACGTCCGTGACATCATGGAGCAGATTAACGACATGGTGGCAAAAGGTGACGAGGAAAAGGGTGTGAACCATATTTCCCTAAGTGAATTGACTGGTATTGGTATCGGTGCGCCCAATGGCAATTTCTATACTGGGTGTGTGGAGTGGGCACCAAACCTGACTATCAAGGGGCTTCTCAATTTCGAGGAGGAATTTCACAAGTATGTGGATTGCCCAGTGGTGCTGAGCAACGATGCCAACGCCGCCGCCTATGGCGAATATGTCTATGGCGGTGCAAAGGGAATGGAGCACTTTATCATGATCACCCTCGGTACCGGTGTAGGCAGCGGCATCGTGGTGGATGGAAAGTTGGTACATGGTTTCACCGGCACGGCCGGCGAGCTTGGACACAACATCCTTATCCCCAACGGACGCCCCTGCAGTTGCGGCCGACGTGGATGCCTAGAGGCTTACACCTCTGCCCGTGGTATCGTTCAGACCTATGTGGAACTGCGCAAAGAGAAAGGTACTCCGGCTGAAGCCAAGCAACACTCAGACTGGATTGCCGCAGACGTACCCGACGGAGAGATTACCAGCAAGATGATAGGCGATGCCGCCAACGCCGGCGACCCACTGGCCAAGGAGACTTACGCCATGGTTGGCGATTGGCTGGGATTAGCCTGCGCCAATGCTTGTACTTTCTCAGCGCCCCAGGCCATCTTCCTGATGGGTGGTCCCACCAAAGTAGGGGCACCGCTTCTGGATCCGTTGAAAGCCTCGTTCGAAGCCAACTTGCTCAACATCTACAAAGGGCAATGTTCCATTTACATGTCTCACCTCAAAGCCAACGAAGTGGCCATTCTGGGTGCGGCAGCACTGGTGGAACTAAGAAGTAAGAAGTAAGAACTAAGAAGTAAGAAGTAAGAACTAAGAAATAGAAATCATGAGACATTTCCTTATTGCGTTAGGCGCCAGCATGGCACTATTATTAGCCTCGTGCGGCAGCGGGCTTACACGTTATGTGAACCCCTTGGTCGGCACCGACCAGCATGGTCATACCTACCCTGGTGCCATAGCACCTTTCGGCCAGATACAGCCCAGCCCAGACACACGACTGGAGGGTTGGGACGGATGCAGTGCATTCCATTATAGCGATGACACCGTTTATGGCTTCAGCCACACCCACCTCAGCGGCACCGGCTGTGAGGACTATGGTGACGTGCTTGTAATGCCCGTCATGGCCGAAGGCGACAACTGGAATTTCACCCCGAATATGCCACAGACCGAATTCTGTTCCAAATTCTCGCATCGCAGCGAAAGTGTCACTCCAGGCTATTACCGCGTGGTGCTCGACCGCAACCGAGTGATGGTGGAACTGACTGCTACCGACCGAGTAGCCGCCCACCGCTATTCATTCCCACGTGGTGGAAAGAAGGGCTTCGTTATCGACCTTCGCCACCGAGACAAGGTATTGGGTGCCGGATTTGAGAAGCAACAAGCCGACGGCATCATCAGTGGTTGGCGCGAGAGCGACGCGTGGAACCCCCACCAGAAGTGCTATTTCGCCCTCTCATGCAGCGAACCCATCCAGGAGGTAAAATACTACGACGACGGACTGAAAGCCTTGGTTGTGCTAGACGACGATTGCAAGCAGGCGGAAGTCTATGTCGCCATCTCGGGCGTTGACTGCGAAGGAGCCAAGAAGAACCTCGACACCCGAGAGAATAAGGACTTCGACAAACTACGCACCGAGACACACCAAAACTGGGAGAAGGTCCTCTCGAAAATTGAGGTTGAAGGAGGCTCTCGCAAAGAGAAGCAAAACTTCTACACCGCCCTCTACCACTGCTATGCTTCGCCCTACCTGTGGAGCGATGTGGACGGCCGCTACCGTGCCATGAACGATACCATCTACACCTCCGACAAACCGATCTACACCGTTTTCTCATTGTGGGACACCTACCGTGCCCTGCACCCGCTCATGGCTATTATTGAGCCCAAAATCACCGAGGACTGGGTCAACACCATGCTGAACCAGTTTGAGACGGGCGGAGAGCTTACCATGTGGGAACTGGCCGCACACGAGACGCATTGTATGATAGGCTACCACGCATGCCCTGTGATACTTGTAGCGCAGGAGACTGGCATCCTCGACAGCTGGACTGACCGCCGTAGGTTGGAACTCCTGGAGGCCATGATATCCACCTCCAACCGCACCGAGACCCATCTGGCCTATGCCTCCCAGGGCTATATGGACAGCCAGTTGGACAACGAAACGGTCTCAAAGACCCTCGAATACTCATACGACGACTGGTGCATAGCCCGCTATGCTTATATAGAGATGATGCGCGGCGTGTTCAAGCCCGACACCTCCGCCACCTACCGCCATTTGCAAGAGGTGTACGACACCTATATGCGCCGAGCACAGTCTTGGCAGAACATCATGGATGCCGAAGGATTTATGCACGCCCGCCGCAATGGTGGCTTTGTCACTCCGTTCAACCCCACAGAGGTGAACAACCATTTCACCGAGGCCAACAGCTGGCAGTATAGCACCTATGTCCCTCACGATGTATTGGGATGGATTGCTCAGATGGGCGGGACTGAGAAGGCTGAGGCTTTCCTCGACTCACTTTTCAACACCAGTAGCGAGACCACCGGTCGCGACCAAAGCGACATCACTGGCATGATTGGACAATATGCCCACGGCAACGAGCCATCGCACCATGCCGCCTACCTATATGCCTATGTGAACGCTCCCGACAAACTAGACAAAACGGTACATCGCATCCTCCACGAACTGTATACCCCTGAGCCCGACGGACTATGTGGCAACGAGGATTGCGGTCAGATGAGTGCCTGGTATGTGATGAGCGCAATGGGGTTCTATCCCGTTTGTCCTGGCAGCGGTGAGTACGTGACCGTCACCCCGTTGTTCGACCGCGTGACTATACACCGTGACGGGAAAGACGACTTGATAATAGACCGCAAGAACTGGCAGTCTGGGCGTTTCTGGGATGGAAAGACCTTCTTCGACGAGCCTCAAATCACCTTCCCCAACGAACAAAGATGTCCGCCCGCACCTTGGTTCAGCAATTGGGAGCAGTGTTTCAAGGACTCTCTATTTATCTCGCTCAACTCGCGCAATTTCCCTAACAGCCAGTCCCGCATATACTATACCACCGACGGACGCACCCCTGACACCAATTCTTTCCGCTATGTGCAGCCGATACTGGTCAACCACGACATAACCCTTAAGGCCGTTGCCTACGATCCCAACACCCATGGCTATAGCCCCGTGGTGAGTCAGACCCTCAACCGATTCATCGCTGACAAGCAATTGCGTTACCTCACAAAACCCGAACCTCAGTACAGTGAGAACGGTCCTGACGGCCTCATCGACCGTCTGTACGGCACTACCAACTACCGCATTGGCGGATGGCAGGGATGGACTGGCGACATGGAAGTAGTGGTCGACCTCTTATCTCCCAAATCACTTGTGAGTGTCGGCGTTGACTGCCTGGACAACATGCGCAGCTGGATATTCTTCCCCACCAAGGTAGAAGTAAGCATCTCGAACGATGGCAAGAACTACATCCATTGGGCATCGGTGGAGAACACCGAGTTTCCGGCCTTGCGCGAACGGCAGGAAGAGAGCGTTCAGCACTCATTCACTTGCCGTGGGAGCTATACCACTTGCCGCTATGTGCGCATCAAGGCTACCAACTACGGCAAAATGCCCGATTGGCACATTAGCGCTGGCGAGCAAGCGTGGCTCTTTGTCGACGAAATAGAGATCGGCTCCTACATGCCCACCTTTATCAATGCCTATTCAGCCGAATGATAACAAAATAATCATCTACTCATAACAATCTGAAACCATGAAGAAACTACTCATTATCGCCGTTTGCGCCTTGGCGCTGGCCGCATGCGACAGCAAGTCGTGCCGCTGCTATGAAATGGTTGGCTCACGCTGGACCGGACCCAACACCACCCTTGCAGCTGCAGGCACCCGCTGTTCAGACTTGAACAACCCCACTCGCAAATGCAACGAGATGGACGACCCCATACTCGACCCAAACGACATCGCTACCGACACTAAGAAAAAGCAATAAGCCAAGGCTCACCATGCTAGAAAGCAATCCTAAAGCCACCATTCTAGCCATCGAGTCGTCGTGCGACGACACCTCGGCAGCCATACTGAGAGGCGACCGCATCCTATCGAATGTCATCGCCTCTCAGAAGGTGCATGAACAATACGGAGGCGTCGTACCCGAACTCGCCTCCCGTGCCCACCAACAGAATATAGTCCCCGTGGTGGATGCCGCTATCAACAACGCCCACATCGACAAGAGCGAACTGAACGCAGTGGCATTCACCCGCGGTCCAGGCCTTCTAGGGTCCCTCATGGTGGGCGTGTCATTTGCCAAGAGTTTCGCACAGGCGCTCAACATCCCACTGGTGGAAGTGAACCACCTGCAAGCTCATGTGCTATCACATTTCATCAAAGAGGACGATAATAGCGAGGTGCCGCAGTTTCCCTTTATCTGTCTACTTGTATCAGGTGGACATACTCAGATACTGCTACTACGAAGCCATTTCGACATCGAAGTACTGGGGCAGACCATTGACGATGCCGCCGGCGAGGCAATTGACAAGGCGGCCAAGATTATGGAGCTAGGCTATCCTGGCGGCCCCATAATCGACCGGCTGGCCAAGGAGGGTAACCCCAACGCCTTTCACTTCGCCACGCCCCATATCCCCGGTAACGACTATAGCTTTAGCGGTATTAAGACCTCCTTCCTTTACTTCCTTCGCGACCGTCTAGCAGAAGAGCCCAACTACATCGAACTCCACAAGGCCGACCTGTGCGCCTCTATCCAGCAGTGTATTGTAGGGTTTCTTATCAAAAAGTTGGAAAAAGCCGTCAAAGAAAGCAAGGTGCGGCAAGTGGCAATTGCAGGAGGCGTATCCGCCAACAGCCTGTTGCGTAGCGAACTGACAAGACTCGGAGAACGGCACCATTGGAAGGTATTCATACCCAAATTCCAATACTGCACCGATAATGCCGCCATGGTCGGTATTGCCGGCTATTTCAAATACCTCAAAGGCGAACTGGCAGACATATCCCTGCCTCCATACGCACGATAGCATTATTATGCACAAACGTCTGCTCATACTCCTATTGCTGCTCCCCCTCACCCATCTGAGGGCGCAGGACATTCATTTCTCCCAAGTGGATGCCAACCCATTGCTGCTCAACCCAGCCTACGCAGGTTTCTATAATGGGGCAGGGCGTTTCGGAGTCATCTACCGCAACCAGTGGGCCAGTGTGAGTACCCCATTCCAAACCTTCGCCCTCACAGGAGAGATGGCCGTTTGGCGCGACAACCAAAGCCTCAGCGGTTTCAGTGCTGGGGCATCCATCTTCAACGATCACGCCGGCTCGCTACACTATGGGACCACCTCGGCACACCTTTCGCTGGCCTACTACCATGCCCTCAACCGACACCGAAACAACTTCCTCTCTCTCGGTATCGAGGGAGGCTTTGCCCAATCGGGATTCGACCCCACTCATGCCGAGATGGAAGACCCCTCCGAGCTCTTTCCCACACAGCACAGCAACTACCCTCTCCTAGCCGCTGGCCTTGCCTGGTATTGGCAGCCCAATGGCGACCTACACACCAAAGTGGGACTCTCAGTCCGCAACATCAACCAGCCCAACATCAGTTACCTAGGCCTTGACGACACCTATCTGTTGCGTCGCTATAGCCTCTTTGCCCGTGCTGAATACCGCTACTGGCAGACCTGGTCTCTAATGCCTGTCATGCTCCTCCAGCTACAAGGCAAGTACCACGAACTCGTCTATGGGGTCGACTTCAAATGGTATCTGGACGAAGGCAGCCGCCATCAAATTAGCCTCCGTGCCGGTCTAGCCTACCGTCATGGCGACGCCCTTATAGCCAACTTACTCATGGAATACGACGCCTTCCTCTTCAACTTCTGCTACGATGCCAACATCTCTGGTCTTGCCACCGCCTCCAACACCATCGGTGCTTTTGAGATTGGCATGGTCTACCGCCTGTCAAAAGGAGAGAAAAAGACCAAAGCCCTCAAATGCCAGCCCTACTAATCTCATCTACCCGCCGCCATGCACTATCCTTTCAGAACTTTTGAACAACAGACAATTCAACTGCGGAGTTCCTCCGTCTTAATTGAAAAGATATGAAAAGAATCGTTTTTGCCCTCGTTCTCATCTTTACCAGCCTACCCCTTCGAAGCCAGGTCCACTACGAGATAACCCACATTGGGGACAACATCAACACCACTGGCAGCGAATCCGCTGCCGTAGTGGTGGACGACAGCATCCTCCTCTACAACACCATGCAGGGAGAGGAAAACAGTCGTCTGTATCTTATCGACTTCAACCCCATCCTCACCACCATTTTCGAAGCTCCACTGGCTGAAGACGGTACCCTCGGCCAAGGGCGCCAAAATCAATGGGGACTCAATAGTAATGGCACTAATTGTGGCAACGTAGCCTTCGACCGTCGCAACAACATCTTATATTTCACCCGCAGCGAGACCAAGGACGATATCGTTCATATCTACTATACTAAACGCACCTACAACCGTTGGAGCAAGCCTAAACCTCTCGGAGGTGATGTCAACCTCAAGGAGTATTCCAGCACACACCCTACCGTCGGCTATTTGCCTGATGGCAAGACGATACTCTATTTCAGCTCCGACCGTCCGGGCGGCATAGGTGGGATGGACATCTGGTACGCCATGATTATCTCCGAAGGAAAACCCGGCAATTGCACCAACCTAGGCACCCCGGTAAACAGCGACAGCAACGATGTCACACCATTCTACTGTAACGAAGAAGGCATGTTGTATTTCAGCAGCAACCGCGATGGGGGGCATGGCAGTTTCGACATATACCGCTCTCAAGGATTCCGCAACAGCTGGCATCAGCCCGAGAACCTAGGCGAAGAAATCAATAGTCCCTACGACGATCTCTATTTCACCTTCCAGCCTTGCCAATGCCGCTGTGTCAAGGACTCGACCGACACCATCCGACAACTCGAAGCCTGCGGATTCCTAGCCTCCAACCGCCCAGGTTCCCTATTCACCACCGACAGCAACTGCTGTAACGACCTGTTCCGCTGGCGCCGACTCCGTACCACATCAACTCTTCCTCCTCCTCCCACCGTGACACGCGCCCTCACGATACAAGATATGCTTCCACTCAGTCTTTATTTCCACAATGACGAGCCTAACCCCCATACACTCGACACTACCACGACCCTCGACTACAGCTACACATGGCACCACTATGTACAGCTTGCCAACGAATATAAAGGCGCCCAATCTAACCCAGCCGATGCCCGCAAGCGCGACTCTGTGCAAAAAGCCGTAGACTACTTCTTCAACTACGAACTGCAGAAGAGCCATACTGAGATGCAGACGCTTCTCCAATTCATCCTCAAGGACCTGCAGGCCGGCCACCACATCACCCTCACCATCGACGGCTTTGCCAGCCCCTTATTTGAGGACCTTTACAATGTCAACATATCCAAACGCCGCATCGACTGTTTCCGCAACACGTTGAAACGCTGGAACGACCAAGTACTACTACCCTACCTCAACAATGGTAGCCTGCGGCTAGAAACCTTGGCACATGGTGCCGCCGACACAAATACTGTAGCTCCCAACGACCCTCGCCGCAACCCTCGAAGCGTGCGTTCGGTCTACAGTCTCGAAGCTGCACGCGACCGCCGCATCGATATTGTTGCAGTAAAGAATGATTAAATAGAGCCTGCCCCATGAATATATTCTGTGTAGTTCGTAACTATGCTCCGCACGCAGCGGAGATGAAGTCACCCCTCCCTGCCGAGCCCACTTTCTTTGAGAAACCTCATACTGCGCTCCTTCCCTCACCTGCCACCCTTACCTATCCCCCTTTCACAAACGACCTGCAACATGAAATAGAAATTGTTGTAAAGATCGAAAAGTCTGGCAGCCACATTCCGTGCTCCGATGCGCACCTGTACTACAATTCCGTCGCGCTAGGCATAGACCTTACGGCTAGAGATATTCAGCGCGGATTCAAAGCCTCCGGGATGCCTTGGCTGCTGTCCAAGGGGTTTGACGGAAGTGCCATCGTCAGCCAATTCCTCCCGTTGGAGGAAGTCCACAAGTCCATCAACGACCTTTGTTTCTCTCTATGTGTCAATGGAAAAACAGTTCAAGAGGGTAATAGTTGCGATATGATATTCTCTCCCGACCGTCTCATCTCCTACCTCTCACAATTCGTCTCCCTCTCAGCTGGCGACCTCATCTACACTGGCACCCCTGCAGGTGTCGGTCCCATCCAGCGAGGCGACCACCTCACCGGATTTCTTGAAGGGACACAAATGCTCTCTCTCCTTGTCATGTAGCATATGAGCCACGATAAGGAAGGATATATCAACTAACCTGAAAAGGAGCTTACCCCTATAACTACTTGTTTAAAATCTTTTAGCCCCTTAAATTTGACTACTAAAGTGGGCCTTGAGGGCATCCAGTTTCTTCTTATCACGTAGGTATCTCCACGACTTAGTGATACACTCCTTTGTAGAGAGTGGAAAGTCAGCCTTCATCATCCAATCATAGTAGGAGGGTTCTTCCTGAAATACCTCCTCTACCACCCGACCTTTGTGTTTGCCGAAGTTAAACACCTTACGATTCTGGGAATTATATCCTATATGGCCAACCAAATCTGCCCACCGCAGCACTGTGGTGAATTTACTGAGTTCCTCAATATCATTGACTATCGGCTTCGACACCTTGCCATCCGAATCCACGTACTCGACATCCTTGTACCGCTCCAACTGGGCGAGCAGCACTTCATAGGTAGCCATGGTATCAGCATCGGCAGAATGGGCATTTTCCAACTCCTTGCCACAATAGAACCGATAGGCAGCTTTCAGCGTACGGGGCTCCATCTTGTGGAATATATTTTGCACATCCACCAAGAAGCGCTTATTAAGACTGAACTGGCATTTTGCGCGCATAAACTCCTCAACCAGCATCGGCACATCGAACTTATTGGAGTTATACCCCGCCAAATCGGAGTCGCCTATAAACTCAGCTATCTCCATTGCCTTCTCTTTGAACGTGGGCTTGTCAGCCACATCGGCATCGGTGATACCATGTATCAGGGTCGACTCTTCGGGGATATGGATAGTAACACCATTCTCGTCTGCAGGACGAATAAACTCAGTCTTGGTACGATTCACACCATTGGGATTGACCCGAAGCATAGAGATCTGGATGATATGGTCACGTCCCACATTCACACCTGTTGTCTCAAGGTCAAAAAAAACTATCGGTCTATCTAGGTTCAAAGTCATATGCAGTAATGTTTGTTTGTGTTTTGAGTGGCCTGTGATACGAGCGCATTCGTGTCACTGGTCACAGTTCACTGGTCACTATTATTTTTGTATGCGGCATGATGTATTCTCAGCAGAGTTTCCAGCAGTCTCTCTGCCAGATGGAGGGGTAGCATGTTAGCGCCGTCGGACTTTGCCACCGAGGGGTCGGGATGGGTTTCCATAAAGATGCCATCGCATCCCACGGCCACAGCGGCACGCCCGATGGTCTCTATCATTTCGGGGTTGCCGCCCGTCACCCCTGCAGGCTGGTTGGGGCGCTGCAACGAGTGGGTGATATCGACTACCACGGGCACATGGTTCCGTTGCATGATAGGCACCCCGCGAAAATCCACAACCAGGTCCTGATAACCAAAAGTGGTACCCCGTTCGGTCAGTATCACGTTGGAATTGCCAAAATGCTGCATCTTGTCCACAGCGTGGACCATCGCCTCAGGCGAAAGGAACTGTCCCTTTTTAATATTCACGCATTTCCCCGTCTCGGCTGCTGCCTGCAGAAGAGAAGTCTGCCTGCAGAGAAAAGCAGGAATCTGCAATACATCTACATAGGGAGCAGCCATAGCGGCATCTGCCTCGCTGTGGATATCGGTCACCACAGGCACCCCCAAGCGGTTTCTTATCTCCCGCAAAACCTCCAGCCCCGCTAGGTCACCAATTCCTGAAAAAGAATCCAACCGCGAACGGTTGGCCTTGCGATAAGAGGCTTTGAAGGCAAAGGGGATATGAAGACGCTCGGTGATATCCACCAGCCGTTCTGCTATGGCAATAGGGGAATGCTCGTCCTCAATGACACAAGGCCCTGCAATCAAAAAGTAATTGCCCGTTTCTGTGAAGCGTAGGTTATCTATTGTAGGATACATGGGAGTGAGAGGTTAGTTAGTAGGACAATCGTTTGTTAATAAACAGCAACCTGTATGATTCAGTGACCAGCGACCTGTGAAACGAGTGCTTTCGCTTCACAGGTCACAAGTCATAGGTTACAAAAAATCAAAAGTTTGTGTCGATCGAATCCAATGCGTCGGGCTCTTCCGACACACTTTCGGTATCCGACTCATTCTCGTCGCGACGGCGACCACCTCGCTGCAGCGAGATGATGAGCGCACCAATCATGCGGGTCAACTCCATCAAGTATTCGCGCGAGCGTTCGTAGCACTCGTCATCCAGCAGGCCAAGGCTCTTGGAGATAGTGGTGAAAACTATACACTCACGGATGGCGGTCTTGGAGATTTTTAAACAATGTTCGAACTGACTCTTGTTACGCGACGACCCTTCGGCAATGTTGAGGGCGATGTCGTACGACGAGCGGCAGAACGAGTCAATCAAGTTTTTCTGCTTCTCATTAGTGGGGGTGCCAAGGTTGGCTACCAGCCAAGCACTGTAGTCTGTTGCCTTGGCGTAGATGCGCAAATCCTCGAAACGAAAGAAACTAATAGTCTTCTCTTCTTGTAAATTTTCCATTTAACGAATAGTATTATTATTATAATGTAAATCCGAACATCCAAACATCCCTAATGACGAACATCCAAACGCCCGAACAGCTACTTAATATCTGCAAAATAATTCATAAACTGAGTACGCATCAGCATGCCAGCCTTGTCGCTAGTGCTCATGGCCAGGCGGCCTCTGAACTGGTCTAGGCTCTCATAGCCCTTACCTTCCATCCAAGCCCGCAGGTCATCGTTGAGGGTCTTCATATATTCCACCCCATGGCGGTAGAGACACGAAGCAACCTGCACCGTCGTAGCGCCTGCCAACAACAGCTTCACCACATCCTTACCATCCGACACACCTGTCGTGGCACATAGGTTGCAGCGGAGCTTACGGCTCAGTATGGCAGTCCACCGCAGCGTGTTGTACAACTCGCCCGGATAGGTCAGCGAGTCGGCATTGCAGAGACGCTCGGCGTCCACATCCACATCCACCTGCAACGACTTGTTGAACATCGTGATACCCTGTATACCCATCCACGACAGCTGTTGCATGAATTTGGCCAGGTCGGTGAAATAAGTACCCACCTTGATACTGATCGGGATGCTGATAGACTTTTTGAGCGACTGCACAATATTGCTGAAGGTGCGCTCCACATCGTCGGTCGAGAGCGAAGTCTCAAACGGCATGATAGCCATATTCAGTTCCAGCGCGTCGCAGCCCGCATCTTGGAACTGCTTGGCGTAGGTCAGCCAAGTCTCGTGAGAATAGCAGTTGATACTGCCGATAACGGGAATGGTCAGCCGCCTCTTGGCCTCACGTATCAGGTCAAAATGCTTCTGCACCGAATCATCGGCCACGTGCTGGGCAATATATTCATAGCTGTCGCCGTAGTTTCCCACAGGAGCATACATGTGTGTATTGCGTTTGATATCATAGATGATCTGCTCCTCAAAGATAGACTTCAGCACCACGGCACCTGCGCCCGCCTCTTCCAGCTTGCACAGATTTTCGATATTGGCGGTCAAACCACAGCTGCCTGCCAATATCGGACTCTTCAATTTCAATCCAAGATATTCTATATTTGTATTCATGGTTACCTACTTTTAGTGTATAATATGCATAGAAAACCAATTTGCAAAAATAGAAAAAAAAAGCAGAAAATAGTTTTTTTTCTCAAAAAAAAAACCTCAACACAGCCCAACAGTCACTACTACAACTATTTGTGAAATGTTAAAAAAAATATCGGCAATAAAAAAAAGCACTATTACAAAAAAAATATCGTTACTATGAAAAAAAATGACTATTTTTGCAGCCTCAAATATTACAAGTCAACTCTGATAATAGAATAAAAAACAGATACTAATGAAAGAGCAACAAGAAGAGAAAAACCTCGAGGTGAGCGGCATCATCGCAAAAACCGAACAGTACATCAAAGAAAACAAAAAGAAGCTCACCATCATCGCAGCTGCCATTTTGGTAGTCGTCCTTGGTATTTGGGCTTATGTGACACTCGTGGCCCAACCTCGCCAGGTGCGTGCAGCCGAAGACATGTTTGCTGCCGAACAATGGTTCAACGAGGGCAACTTCGAGCAGGCACTCAATGGTAACGACGAGTTCCTCGGTTTCACCGACATCATCTCCGACTACCGTGGCACCAAGTCTGCCAACCTCGCCAAGTACTATGCCGGCATCTGCCACCTCAACCTTGGCCAATACGACGAGGCCATCGACCTCCTCAAGTCTTACAAGGGCAAAGATGCCTTCACCGGTGCTGAGGCCATCATGCTGATTGGCGACGCATACGCCGAACAGGATAATGCAGCCGAAGCAGTCAAATACTATGAGAACGCCGCCGCTAAGGCTTCCAACTTTGTTGTGTCTCCCGTCGCTCTCTGGAAGGCCGGAATGATGTATATCAAACTGGGCAACGGCGATGCCGCTGTCAAAGCTTTCCAGCAGATTAAGGACAACTATCCCGAGAGCCCCGAATACAGCGAAGTTGACAAATATATGTCCTACGCTGAAAACATGTAGGACTTCCTTTCGATTTGCTTGAAACAGAAAGCCACCCCCAATCCGAGGGTGGCTATTTGTTTGCTCATTATTTCTGGCAGCTGAACCTGTATCGTGTGCGACTTTGGTAGGTCTCGCCCGGATTCAGGTAGGCGTTCGACTCTGCCCACTGCCTGTTGGGACTATCGGGGTATTTTTGAGTCTCTAGGCAGATGGCACTACGCTGGGGATAAGCGACCCCTCCTTTGCCTTTCACCGTACCATCCAAGAAGTTACCGGTATAGACCTGCATGCCAGGTTCGGTGGTGAACACCTCTAGCACGATGCCCGTCGTGGGGCTCTCCAAGCGGGCACAAGGCTTCTCAACATTCCCCCGCGTATTCAACACCCAGTTGTGGTCATAACCATTGCCATTGCGCAGCTGGACATTGTCGGCATCTATTTCCTTCCCCACAGCCTTGGCACGACGGAAGTCGAAAGGCGTCCCCTCTACCGATTCCTTAACTCCCAGGGGCAGATAGCTGTCGTCGATAGGCGTGTACTGGTCGGCATCGATAGTGAGGAGGTGGTTGAGAATGGTCGTACGGCCGTCGCCGTTGAGGTTGAAATAGCTGTGGTTGGTCATATTGATGACCGTAGGCGCGTCGGTAGTAGCGCTGTAGCTCACATCCAGCGTATTGTCGTCGGTGAGGGTGTACACCATCCGCACATGCACCTCCCCAGGGAAATTGTTGTCTCCATCGGGGCTCACCAAGGTAAGAGTCAGCGAATTGGCGGTCACGTTCTCAACAGTGAAAAGCTGGTACTGCCAGCCGGTAGGTCCTCCATGCAGTGTATGGCGACCGTTGTTCTGAGGCAGTTGGATAGCCTTGCCTGCCACCGTGATACGGCCGTCGCCAAGGCGGTTGGCATACCGTCCGATGGCAGCACCAAAGTCCGAAAGGTGGTTCTCGCGCAGATAGTCCTCCGTGTTGTCGAATCCCAGCACCACATCTTGCATCCTTCCCTCGCGGTCGGGCACCAGCAGCGAAACTATGCGTCCGCCGTAGTTGGTGATGCGTGCGGTCATTCCATGTAGGTTTTTAAGGGTAAACAGTTCCATATTTTGTTTATTATTAAGTATCGCTATTACTTCGCGGTTCACTTTGCCCACCGCCACAGGGTCAACTTTCAGTTCCCTGCGGTCGTAGGTAAGCAAGCCGTTCACCTCGCCCTCCACGTCGCTCATCTGCGTATAGACGGCGGCGCTGTAGCCCCTATCTACAAAGCCCTTCAATTGCTCGGCATACTTCACATATTCCGCAGTCACCTCCTCTTTGTTCTGGAACTTCACATAACCCCAGTTCTGGTCTTCCTTCCACAGATGGCCAGCCATCGGGAGTCCTATCCCCCCATATTCGCCCAACACATTCACCCTGTTGGGGTCGCTCAGATACATGGATGGCTGTGGATAGTTGTGCAAATCAAATATATCGCCACAGGCGCGGTGGTTGCCACCGCTTGCGGGGTTGACCAGCCTCGTGGGGTCGTATTCCTTGGTCCAGGCCACCACTTTCTCTGTCTCAAACTGCCCCCAGCCTTCGTTGAAAGGTACCCAAACAACCACACAGGGGTGTTGGCCGCACTGGTCCACTATCTCTTTCCATTCGTGGTAATAATTCTCTGCTGAGGCGGTGCTGCGTTGCCGGTCGGTTCCGCCATTGTATTTTCCTGGCTCCCACTGGTTGCCATAGTCGCCGCTGGGCATGTCCTGCCACACCAAGATACCCAAGCTGTCGCAAAGGTAGTACCAACGGTCGGGTTCCACTTTCACATGCTTCCTAATCATATTATATCCCAACTGCTTCACCACCTCTAGGTCGTAACGCATTGCCTCCTCGGTGGCGGCAGTATACAGCCCATCGGGGTACCAGCCCTGATCCAGCGGGCCGTACTGGAAGCAGTTGCGGCCGTTGAGACGCATACGCACATAGCTCTCATCCTTTCCACGTCCTGTTTCAATGGTCCTCATCGCCACATACGACTTCACCTCGTCCTGCACCTTGCCATCCTTGCGTAGCGTCAACTTCAAACCATAGAGGAATGGGTGGTCGGGGCTCCACAATCGGGCTTCTGGCACCTTCAGTCGCAATGTACCGTTGGGCATGCCTTTGGCACTTGCCACCTTCTTGTCGCCCTCTGTCAGCACCGCCTCCACTATGCTGCCGTCGTTGTCGGCGCTGCTCCGCAAGGTCAGTTCCACACTGCCATGGTACACATCGGGGGCTGCTGCGATATGGGTGATATGGTTCTGTGCCACAGGCTCCAGCCACACCGTCTGCCAGATACCGCTGACGGCCGTGTACCAGATAGAGTGTGGCGTAAGGGTCTGCTTGCCTACAGGCTGGTATCCCTTGTTGGTTGGGTCGTAAACCCGCACCACCAATTTCTGGGGTCCCTTAGACAACAAATAGGGCGTAATATCGAAACTGAAGGCAGCATAACCTCCTCGATGACCGCCCACATGGATGTCGTTCACATACACATCGGCCTGCCAGTCTACGGCCCCGAAGTTCAGCATTACTCGGCGTCCCTTCCAGCCAGCCGGCACCTCAAACTCACGGTGATACCAAAGCTCCTGTTTCTCCGTCAAGGGTTTCTGCACCCCCGACAGCTGCGACTCCACACAGAACGGCACCGTAATCTTGCCATCCCATTCCGAAGGCTCCACACAGCCCTTATCCAATATGGCATAGTCCCACTGCCCGTTGAGGCAGAGCCATTGCGCCCGCTGCAGGATAGGTCTAGGGTATTCGGGTCGTGGACAACGCTTGTCAACCTTCTCAGCCCAGGGAGTTTTCAACGTCTGAGCACCCAAAAAAGTAAAAACTAAAAGGTAAAAACCAAAAAATAATATTCTTCTCATAACCATATAATTATTCTTTCAGCCCACTCCGACCCACTCCGACCCCTCCGACTCACTCCGACTCACTCCGACCCCTCCGACTCACTCCGACCCCTCCGACTCACTCCGACCCATTCCGACCCCTCCGACTCACTCCGACTCACTCCGCCCCCTCCGACTCCTCCCCTCAAACCACCTCTTCCAACAACCGTGCCGCGCAACCCACCAGGTCGCTACAAGAGTGCCCTTTGCCTTGCAGGGCAAGCAGTCGCGGACAGTTGGTGTCGCCATTCTCCTCACGAAAACGGCTGGCGAGTCCCTTAAACATCATCGTGTTGCCCGTCAGCCCACACACCATCGCCATCCCGCTCACACAGCCGCAGGTCTCCTTGATGCCCGACATGCCGCGCCCAAAGGCGGAAGCCATCTTCATAGCTGTCTGTTCATCGACAGGCAGTTTGTCCTTGAATGCCAGTACCACAGCCTGGCAGCAGTTACACCCCTTGTCGTGCAATTCGCGTGCTATTTCTTCTCTTGTCATAGTGCTTTTTTCATTTAGAATAATTAATACTCTATTATCTCCGTAAACATGCGCCAGCCCACTGCGTCCTTATACAGTTCAAAAGTTCCTGCCGGCACGCGGAGGGGGATGTCGAGGTCCACTCCGTCGAAAGCCGACTCGTCCATACGGGGCGGTGTGGGAGCCTCAACCACGATATATTCCACCTTGCGGCATCCGGCGAAGGCTCCTTCGCCAATCTGCTTCACCGAGGCGGGGATAACTAGGCGGGTCACTCGGTCGCATCCGCTGAAAGCGAAATAGTTGATCGAAGTGACGGTATAGATGGTCGTGTCGTCATCCTCGGGGTCGGCATTGCGTCCTTTGGCACGGTCGGGTGTCACCTTCTCAGGTATGGCCAGCTGCCCGCTAGGGCGTGCGAAGCCCTTCCACGGAGCCTCCTCCGAAGCCCCCGGGTAGGTCACCTCCACCGTGGCACCATTCTTGCCACCTGTGCTAGTGATATAGAAATAGAGAGTGTTGCCGCCAATTTTCTTGGCGAAATCATAGTCCTGTGCCATGCAAAACACCGGCAACAGGGTCAGGCAGAAAAGCAGTATCTTTTTCATACCCCCAATAACGGACAGCTGAAAGAATTATTGTGCAAGCCCCCATTTCGCCCAGCCGCTAAAAGATTAGGGCCAGGACGACACAGAACGTGTCATCCCGGCCCCCTCAACTAATATATGTTATGCAAAAACCTTTTTTCAATGGACACTCCCCCTGCTGCCCTCCTCTCTCCCACCTTCTCTTCTCCCCTGCTTCCCACGTGCTTCTCACGTCCCTCTCACCATTTCGTACAATAACATACTTTTTCGCCTTATATCTATATCTTACAAACATGCCGTTTTCGTCACCCCTAAAAGCTATTATTTATGATTTTTTAACACCCCTGCCCCATTCTGCCTCCAAGATGAGGCAAATTCGTCGCCCACACAAGCACCTGCCTTAATCAAAAAACAGGGCGACTGTAAGGGGAGAAAAGTGGTTTTTCATCAACCACAAGGGCGCTAAACGACCCCTTCGTGCCAACGTTGCGCCCACCTTCCCTTAAGGGTGCCTATGGGCTTCCTCCAATCCTTCATCTATCGTTAAACATTCCCTATTCGCATTAGGGAGCGAAAAAGGGCCTTAGAAGGTGCTATCTGAGGATGCTGATGGGGTATAGTCATGGCAACCGCATCACTTCAATACACACTCGGGAACAACAACTTATCCCGTAATAAAAAGGCATTCTGGGATGCTGTGACATAGATGAAATAAAAGAATGAGGCGTTCGATAATCGGACATTATGACAAACGGGAATTCGGGCAATCCCAAAAAGGTTATAACTAATTATCGGACGAAAATAGAACAAAATGAGTTAATAAAGATTAATAATAGTAGAAAAAAGATTCCAATCCATTTATTTGATGTATCTTTGTATTTTAAAAGTATTATAGAGCTTGCATCTAATAGTATCATTTATAGAACATAGCGCGCATTTTAAATGCCATTCCCACGACCTCCGCAGTTGTTATTTTGGCAGGTTGCGAAAGGGATAGGGTGCTTTTTATTGACAATTTTAGTATTTTTTTTATTTATTAACTAATTATTTTATCAACATGTTTAAACACCTACGCAAATGGTTACTTTTGATGGCGCTTCTATGTGCTTCGGGAGTGACTATGGCCCAGATTACGCTACCGTATTCTACGGGCTTCGAAGGCTTGAGCACGGGCCAGCTGCCTACCGGCTGGCAGCAGTTGCAGTCAGGCAGCAGCGGTGCGGGCACCTTCCCTGCAGGGTACTCGTATGCCAACAATGCCCGCAACGGCAGCGTGTACTTCGAGTTTGAGAGCTCTACCGGTCAGACAGAGCTTGCCGCCCTGCCTGAGATGGACGACATCAACCTGCTGCAGCTCTCGTTCTACGCCTCTATTATGAGCCACAACTTCCTCTTCGAGGTGGGCGTGATGGAGGGCACTACCTTTGTCCCTGTGGACACCATTGCCCTGACCCCCGGCAGCGGCGGCAACTGGCATGGTTCGTACTACCTCTACACGGTGTACTTCAACAACTATACCGGCACAGGTACCCGCATGGCTATGCGCGTCATCCCCAACAGCGGCGTCAACAGCTACACCCTGATGATTGACGACCTGACAGTCGACTACATCCCCACCTGCCCCGCCCCCACCAACTTGGTGTTGGACAGCGCAAGCGTGGACTGGATGGCCCTGCACTGGTCCGAGAACGGCACCGCCACCGGATGGGTGGTGGAATACAGCACTTCGCCCATCGCCGCCTCGAACTTGGGTCAGAACCTAGGCACCACGGTGAACGTCTCCGGCACACCCAGCACCACGCTGACGGGCCTCGACACCGCCACCACCTATTATATCTATGTCTATTCCGACTGCGGTAGCGAATACAGCAACGCAGTAAGCCTGACAGCCTCCACACTGGCTGGAGAGCCCGACGCCATACCCTACAACTGCGACTTTGAGCTGGCCGGCCCCAACGGCTGGGAATTCATCAACGGCACGCAGGCCAACCAGTGGTGTGTAGGCAGCGCCACCGCCAATGGCGGCACACGCAGCATGTACATCACCAACGACAACGGCACTTCGAACAGTTACAATATTTCGAGTACCTCCTATGTCTTCGCTACCCGCAGCCTCAATTTCAGCGAGGCCAGCGAATACATTTATAGTTATGACTGGAAAGCACAGGCCGAAAGTTGTTGCGACTTTATCCGCGTGGCCCTGGTGCCTGCCAGCACTGTGCTGACGGCTGGCGACTACAGCGGCTTCAACAGCACATCGGCAGTGCCGTCGGGCGGCATCGCCCTGGACGGTGCCAACCGCCTGAACCAGCAGTCGTCGTGGCAGACCCGCACGGGCACCTTCCGCATCAACAACCCCGGCACTTACAAGCTGGTGTTTATGTGGCGCAACGACGGCTCGGTGGGCACTATGCCTCCCGCCGCCATCGACAACGTCGCTATCTTTGCCAACTCCTGCCCCGCCCCCTACGGCCTCACCTCCTCCAATGTGTTGCCCGAAGAGGTGACCCTCAACTGGCATCCTGGCGGTTCTGAAACCTCGTGGGAAGTCTCTTACGGCAGTGAGTCTGATGTCGCTTCCGACACCACCTACACCATCTACAACCTCACCCCCGACACCACCTATCACTTTGAGGTGCGCGCCTTGTGCGACGCTGGCGACTCTAGCCTGCCCATCTCTATCAACGTCACCACGCCTCCCACCTGTAACGCCCCTACGGGCCGCACCATCGTGGGCAGCGGCTCCGACTGGGTGACTTTGGGCTGGAACGGAGTTGACAACGCCAACTCTTACCAGATTGCCTACGGTGCCTCTGGCTTCACGCCCGACGGCAACACGCTAGGCATCGATGTGTATGACACCACCTATACCATCACCAGTCTGAGCAGCGACACGCTCTATGCCGTTTATATCCGCACCGACTGCGGCGGCGACGGCTACAGTTCGTGGGCCACGTTCGGCACGGTGATGCCGGGCGCCTATATCATGACCCAGAGTGTCGACACCTTGCGTGCCTGCGGTATTACTGTTTTTGATAACGGCGGCCCCAACGGCAACTATGCCGCCAGTTCCAACAATACGCTTGTCATCCTCTCGCCCTCGCCCGACAGCACTATCAGCCTGTGGGGCACTTACGTGGGTGAGGGTTGCTGCGACTACCTCACGATCTTCGAGGGTGCCGGTACGACAGGCAACCAGCTCTTCTACGGCTGCAGCCCATCGTCGGGCACGACTGTGAACATCGGTCCCTTCATCTCCGAAACGGGTGCCTTAACCATCCGCTTCACCTCGGACGGCAGCGCCCAGTATGGAGGCTACGAGTTGCACACCAGCTGCGTCTATCTGTCCGAATG
>JAEEGI010008462.1_pt1 | contig 22732 bp, 13 predicted proteins | sample 8958751 | NCBI WGS metagenome assembly JAEEGI01 (sample SAMN16246545, study PRJNA631951) | gut metagenome | biome: gut microbiome; feature: rumen; material: KS-attached | host: Bos | place: Iran: Karaj | collected 2018-10 | reverse complement strand
GGATAGGGGATTCTTCGCATCCGTCGGCGGTTGGAGCTCTCCCGGATCGTATACGGCAGGGATAATTGGGGATATTGCCGATTGGATGTATTCCATCGCTGAGCAGTTTGATGTAATCTTGAATTATGTTGAAGGCATATACAATCTTGAGCAACAGAAGGTCCTTGTGGACGGATTACTTAGTGCCGCAGCTCAAGCATATCTCCCTGTGGGATTAAGATGTGAGGTGTGGCACGAACGTTACATGAATTACGCCAAAGGAACCAGAAGGTTAATAGGTATTCTTTCAGAGGAGGGGACGATTGGCGATACCATTCTGCAAGATGAGACAAATCTCAAGAATGCGATCGAGAAGCTTCTCCAGAATAAGGACATAAGGCGTTATATGAAGGAAGAGGGCTTACTGTTGTCGAATTCTTAACGGTAAAAGGGAATAATTCGATTTAAAGCAGTATATTTGGATAAACCAATATAATCACGATATGCAGTTTTACCACGGATCATCGGCAGAGCCATTCGATAGGTTTAGCTTGGACCACGCCCTGGAAGGCGATGGCAAGGTTAAATTCGGCTGGGGCGTTTACGTCACGGAGAAATACTCAACGGCCGCCCACTACGCATTCAACAAGCATCGTCCGGAGAACAAGGATTTCTATGTTTACACTGTAGAGATTCCGGACCGGACGCCGGACAACTGTCTGTCGTTGCTGAAAGGCGTTCCTGTTGCCGAATCCATTGTAAATCGCGTCGAAGCCAAACTCGGAGAGACAATTCCTGCAGAGGCAAAGGTGGAGGGCATCCCGTTCAGGAAATACCTTGCGAACAAGCTGACCGGTGAAGACAAGCCGGTCAAGAAGATGATCGACAAGGCGACCGTAGAGGGGGAGAAGGCTGCTTCCGAATTCCTCAGCAGCCTGGGCGTGGACCTCATTGAATGGCCCTATAACTGGCAGAAACCCGAAGCAGAGAAGAATATGGCCGTGCTGGATGATAGAAATGTGCGCATCATCCGTATAGAGAAAGTAGAGCTTGATCCGAAAGGTCATCAGCTGATTGAAGGTTCACAACAAGTCATCAAAGAGTTCTAGTATGAGACTTGAGGGATTCATCAAAGAGTATTATCCGGACTGGTACGGCATACAAGAGTATCCGGCCGACAAGACAGCAGCTTTCCGCAAAGTGGCGGAGGAGTGGGGAGTTCTCGGTAACTTCGCGCCTACACCCATCGTTGTGGGCGGAGTCCCCTTCGACTGCACCGAGAAACTCTTCCAGGTGATGAAGTTCATGGACTTGGAGTCTCGGAAAATTATCTATTCCCAAAAGGGCCAGCCCATCAAAATGAAAGCCAAGCATCAAGAAAAAGTTGGTGTAGTCAGGGATGACTGGGGTAGGATTTTCATCGATGCGATGAAATTTTGCCTTATGCAGAAATACACCCAAAGTGAGTCCTTTAAGAAGGAACTGGAGCGTTCGAAAGGCCTGTTCATTGTAGAGCAGCAAGCTAATCCCCGACGCCCGGCAGGAGCATATAGCGCCAAGTTGAGCGAGGATGGCAAAACTTGGGTAGGCCCGAATATCATGGGACGTCTCTTGATGGAACTCCGCGACAAAGGCACGCTGGAGTATAATCTCCCGGCCGAAGCAATGAGCTTCTCGGATCTTCTCTGAAAGAATCTTATTCGCTTCGTGTATGTATTATAAACACGAAGCAATATGACAGACATCAAGCGAACCCTTCAAGCCGTCATTGATCAGACTCTCTCGGCCGATCTCAATCCCATCAAGGACTTTCTGTTCACCAATCCTGGTGAACCCCTCATCGCGACCGGATCCGGCGGAGCCGAGACGGCTGGGGATTATGCGGCTCTCCTCTACGGAGCGCGTGGGGGAGTGGCGACCAGCCTTTCACCCTATACCCTCAATTCCTATACCGATGCTACTTTGAAGACGGCCAAGATCCTGCTAATCAGCAAGGGCGGTCACAACAATGACATCGTCTTCGCAACCCGTCGCGCCCTTGATGTCAATCCGGATAGGACGGCTGCGATCAATTTCTGCGATTCTGACAGGAACGAGGCCCGGAAGATCTTCCTTAAAGCCGGTTCCGACAATTCCTTCATCGTCCCGATGAAAGGCGTCCACGACGGATTCGTGTCCACCGGGACTTCGTTGTCATACTTTGCCATCTTCACCAAGATTTTCCAACCGGATGTGGATCTAGAGAAGTACAAGGCCATACCGGAAAAGCCCTTTACACTATGTTGCAAAGACGGTACGCCCCTTACTCCGGATGATTTCAGGGGAATCCACAACTATATCGTCCTCCATGGAAGCTGGGGACGTCCGGTCGCGAACAACCTGGAGGGCAAACTGGTTGAATGCGGTCTGGCACAAGCTGGAGTCTATGACTATAGGAATTACTGCCACGGTCGTTTCATCTTCACTTCCAATCACTTGGAAGACTCGGCCGTCATCCTTTTCGTCTCTCCCCGAGAGAAGGACATCGTAGCTCGGACCCGGGCTTATCTTCCTGCGACCACCAAACTCGTCATCATCGAGACCGAACACGATGCTCCAGAGGCTTCTTTAGATCTTTTGATTCGCAGCACGGAGTTCTTTCACACCCTTTGCTCGGCTACTGGTGTGAACCCGGCGAGTCCGAAGAACCCCGGCCGAATCGACAAGCGGAAGCCAATGTGGGTCCCATTCATATCAAATCTTAGAAAACAGGGCCCACTTACCCTAAAGAAGGAGTGATTTTTGACTTAATTCTTCGTTTCGTTATCATATTTCGTTATCTTTGTAAGAATTAATGCATTAGAAACAATAACAATATCCAATATTATGAAATGCCCAAATTGCGGATGTGAAATCCAGGATTCATCCTTCCGTTTCTGCCCTGAATGCAGGACGCGTCTGCCCAAAGTAGAATCTTCTGATCCTAAGTCTGTTGAACTTGAAGGACAAACTTGTCCTCATTGCGGAACAACTAACATTGATCCTTCTTTCCGTTTCTGCCCCAATTGTCGTACCAGGCTCCAACCTGTTCCGCAGAAGGGAACGACGGAAAACGCACCTAACGAGAAAGGCTTCCTTAATCGCCTCTTTAAAACTTACGAAAAAGCCATTGAGGATCCTAATTCTTTCAAGGAATGGGCGAAGAGAAACCCGAACGATTCTGCCGTGTTACTTGCCAAATGGAGTAGAGATGGTAAGGATATCTCGATGTTTTCTGAGGTCAATCCCTCATCAGACGACTATGTTGCCCAACGGGAAAAAGACACATCTGTGGGTCAAGACAAGAAAAAGAATAATGGCAACAAGGCTGATAGAGAAGCCGCTCGTCAACAAGCCATAAGGGCGCGGGAGAATTTCACCGCAGCTACCGGTGGTGCTGCCGATCTTATCAAGGGAAAGGCGATATGGAATGTCGCTCCTGGAGAAGTCGCACGCCACATTACGGCCCGCCAGTTTGAGGAAATCTCAGATAATCTTGATGGCGTCCTAGTAGAAGAGGGGACCTCAGCAATAATCTACGTGGATGGGAATGAGGTCGCTCAACTATCAAGTGGTCTTTACACCTTTGCCACCGAAAAGATAACCAAGGAAGTGACGGAGGAACTCATCAAAGAAGAGAAGCTAGAGAATAGCGGTGCACTTCGTAATACACTAGGACGTGTCGTCCGCTTCTTCATGGGCTCCAAGAAGGGAGAAGCCGCCAGAAAACGGGAAGAAAAAAAGGCGCGGATCAGATCACTCACACGTAGGATTACAGGGCGTTCTGTTGTTTCTGTTTATCTCAAAACAGACGGCGTATTTCAGGCTTTGTTCGGATCCGACACTAATGGAGAAGGGGCACTCGTATTCAAGCCATATGAGATTGCAACCGCTCATGTTGACGTTCAACTGGGGGCTAATATCCAGTTTAGAGTATCCGATTTCAAGCAGTTCATATCGAACTATATGCAGGGAAAGGACTGTGTGTCGGTCTCTGATGTCCAGAGGACGATTGATCCTATCGTCAAATCCATTATCCGTCATCAACTTCGAAATGTTGTCGTTGATGAGAGAGGTATCCCTGATGATGCAATGGAGAATCTGGAAACAAATCTGAAAGGTCTCCAAGATTCACTGCCAGGCATCGAGATAACTCGTATCATCGACATAACAACCGACAACGAGGATTTTGCTCGATTCCGTTCAGTAGAAAGGAGACTCTATGCATCAGAAAGAGAATATGATTACTTGATTCGCACGAATGAGTTCCAGAATCGGCTTGAGTCTGAAAAGAACCGGCAGTTGGTGGCCGAGGCCAGAACCGACATTGAACTCCAAGCGGCTTTGGACGAGGTTAATAAAGATCAACTCCTTCACGAGGAGGAAATGGAGGAATTTCGTCAGCACTACCGCAATATGCAGGCCATCAGACAAGCAACCAGTGATCTCGAACTTGAGAGGGCTCTGCTTGGCCTTAAGGGTGATGCGTTGGTTTCCGAGGATGACTTTGAAGCTATCGAAGATGGTTTAAGAAATAAGAAATTCGAGCGGGAGCAGATATCCGAAGTCATTAGGATGAGATCGCTTGCGAATACGTCCTTGACCAAGATATCTATCGACGAAGAACTGGCAAGTGCACAGATACGAAGCGAAGCCAACCTTCGTAAGGTGCAAATTGGCGCCCAAGGCGAGATTGACGATGCCGCCTGGGAAGCACATAAAGCAGAAATGGGGCGTAATGCTGAAGAAGTCGATCTTGAAGCAGCCATCTATGGGAGAAGGATTGTCCTTGAAAAAAAACAACTTAGTGACGCCATTGAACTGGATCGGATTCAATCCGAGTATCAAGATGAGCGCCGCATCCGTGAGGCCGATGTCGAGAATGAGCTACTCGATAGAAGACTTGCGGGTCAAAAGAAAGAGAAAGACCAGGCTTTTGCCGAGAAGGTCAGGGAATATGAATTCGAGCATGGTCAGAAAGCCGACGAAATTGAGCTTGAGCGCATGAGGAAGGAGGTCGAATATGACTTCGAGCGGAAACGCAAGTTAGATGATGCTGATCTTCTTGAGCGTGAACAGAAAGGCGCAATGGAAATGATGAGGCAGATGCAGGAGCAGGAACGTCTCAATGCGCAAGCTGGATATACGCATGAGGAAAACATCATGAAAACGAAGGCTGGGATGACTGAAGAGCAACTTGCTGCAGAACAACTCAAGGAGCTTGACCGGGATGCTCAAATCGAGTATATGAGAGCAAAAGGTTCTGATAAGGAAAAAGAGTATCTGCTTAAGCTTCAAGAAGAGCAAAAACGCGCCTCCGAAGCTGAACTTGCTCGAATGAGTGCTGCATCTAAAGAGCAGATGGCTTTCGCTGAGAGAATGGCGCAAATGGTTGCCGGAGTTGCAACTGGCACTCAAGCCACTCAAGCCGCCGAGAGAAAAGCCGAGAGAGAAAGCTATGAGCGTATAGCCACCCATCGCATAGGTGAGGTTGACTCCATGAAGGAAGAGTATCGCGATCAGATGCGTCACGAGCAGTCGCGACTTGATAGTACAACTGACGCTGCTTTGAATTATACTTCCCGAGTATCTGCTGCAGAAGCGTCTGCTCCGAAGAAGGAGGATGCGATATGTCCTCGATGCCGTGGCAAGTTGACCAATGGCTTCTGCCCTAGATGTGGCTGGCCAGAGGAAGACTAACATTGGCACATATATGGACTACAAGGATATTCTTGAGCAGTCTAAGAGGAATCTGGACAATACCCTCGAAAGACTCAAAAAAAGGAATGTTGAAATCCTCGGCTCTTTCGGTTACGCGAAAGAGCCCGAGGTCAATGCGGACTTGAACCGAGGTGTTATTTTGACTGATACTTCTCAGTTGGCTAGTGAGTACAATTGTGGGAGATCAGAGGTGTGTGAAGTGCTCAATGATTATATTTCTGACAGAGAGGTTGCCGGCTTTAAATGGCACCTTTTAGATATTGCTGAAATCGAGAAAGATTTCCTGGTTTCTTGGCATAGAATCATTGGCATCCTATCCGAATTCAATAATAGCAATCCAATAGCATCACCAGGGAATCCTATCCCGCTTTTTATTATTGGGAATGATGACGTCGTCCCGATGCCACGGATTGAGAATCCGACTCCTCAAGTCATAGGAGGGGAATACATCGATGCAGATTATCGATATGCCTTCCTTGTTGACGGAGACGAGAACGACTATTCACCTTTTATGGGGGAACCGTCCTTTTTTGTGGGGCGCTTACCGGTGCCTGCTTCCAATGAACGAAATCTTCAAGAGTTATCTGACTATCTCACTCGTTGTTGCGCAATTGAGGATGCTGGAGGCATGGATGTCAACAACGCTACGATGGTCTCCACAGAGACTTGGATTCGCAGTTCAAAGGATATGGTCGCTGACATACCCATTTCAAAGGTCAATCCGGATACTGTATTATCCATTGAAGGAAAACTGCTCCTAAGCCCCAATCTTGATATGGACGAATTCGATTCATATCAAGCCTTTTCCGAGATAGAGAAAAAAGCCGATTACCTTGTGTTCAACCTCCATGGTAGTGACCAGCCCGAAGCGACATCCTACTATGGAGAGGATATTAATTGCTGGAACTATCCTGAAGGCTTCTGCACGGATCTACTTCACCAGAATGCGCCGCAGATAATGATTGCGACCGCCTGCTTTGGCGCAAGGTTTATTAACTATGGATGTGACGGATCCATGCTCCTCTCAGCCATTAGCAATGGAACGCTTCTTTTTATCGGTTCGTGCGTGACAGCTTTAGGGAATCCGGATGGAGCTGGATTCTCCGAGTACTTAGTAAAACTTCTAAACGTTTATCTCCATCAAGGGATTCCTGCTGGCGAAGCACTTTCTAAGGCGAAGCAAGTCTATTACCGGGACAAGACTGAAGACGAGGGTTGTGAGTATTCTCTCTTTACTAACCTGGAGTTTAATCTCTTTGGAAATCCAATTCTGACCATGAGGCCTATCCTTCCTATGGATTATGTCCCGAAGGGAACGAAGGACGTTTATGGACGTTCTTCTGTCCCGACCTTCAAGGCTGAAGAGTTTAAGGTTCATAGTAAAGGAGGTCGTGGAGAGAATGGTGATATCCTTTCTCAAGTCCGCAGCGAAGTGGATCGAGGTCTTGATAAGATTGCCCAAACTATACAAGATGAATTGTATGATAGACTTGGTATGCAAGGAACAGAATTGGAGTCAATCATAGAATATGGTGCTCCAGGTAGAGATCGTGGATACTACTATACTTTCAACAAGGCTTGCGGCAAGTTTGATTCTAAGGCAATAGCTAAAACTGATCAGAACGGTAGTATCAAACAAATCATTGTGACTAAATAAGTGTACATGACCAAGTATTGTCCAAACTGCAAGATAGAAGTTGAAGCAGGGAAATTCTGTCCCGAGTGTGGATCGAAACTGGAAGATATCCAGTCGGAACTTTTTTGTCCCGAATGCGGGAAAGTATATGATCATGGGAAATTCTGCCCGGAGTGCGGGGTGAAACTGGAGGAGCGGAAGAAAATCGAGGAAGCCCTAAAGACTGTTAGTGCGCCATCATCTTCCCAATCCACAATCGAATGTCCCGCTTGTGGTTTTGAGAATCCAGCTGGTTCAACGGTATGTGCAGGCTGCGGATTCCCACTTGATACAGTGGTTGGAAACAATACGGTGTCATCTGATAGCGCAACCTTATCCGAAGATGAGGCTATCTTGACCAAGTATTCGGATGCATTTGGTGATATTAGGGAGTTGAATGAGGAAGAAGCTCCGGTTTCCATAGAAGAGATTAGGAGGATTGCAGAGAAGGGGAATCCGAAGGCGGAAACATTTCTGGCCTATTTATACTTCGACGGCAAGTACATCGAACAAGATTACCAGAAGTCTTATGATTTGCTATGTGATGCGGAAAGCAAGGGTTATGTATTGGCGTCCGCGTATAAGGCCATGTTCTATGTGAATGGAATAATCGTCAAACAGGATTTGGACGAGGCCGAGCGTTTGATAGAGCCCGTATTGGACATCCCGCCTGCAATGTACTCGAAGGGGATGATTTGCTTGTCGCGAGATGAAGAAGATGAAGCTGTCAAGTGGTTTAAGAAAGCGGCAGACAGTGGGGATCCAGATGGTCTTAGCTATTTGGGTATGGCATATCTGCAGGGAACGGCCATTCCTCTAGACCCCGTCAAGGCCTTTGAGTGCTTTAACAAATCAGCGGCTTTAGGGAATGTCGAGGCAGAAAATATGCTGGGAGTTTGTTATCTGAATGGTGAAGGCACGGAGCCAGACGAGGAGCAGGCCTTATACTGGTTTCAAGAAGCAGCCAAGCATAATGACCCAAACGCCCAGAACAATCTTGCTTACGCCTATAAGAATGGCAAGCTAGGATTGGAGGCTGATCCAGAGAAGGCCTTCGAGCTATATAAGAAGGCAGCGGAGCAGGATAATGTAGATGCGATGTTCGAGGTGGCGGAGTACTATGATGCGAGTTATCTAACTGCGCAGAAATCCGTTGAATGGTATCAGAAGGCGGCCGATGCCGGGCACGGTGACGCAATGTACGCGCTGGCACAGAAATACGAGAACGGCTGGCACGTTGAGCAGAATCTTGCCAAGGCTAAGGAGTATTATGAAAAAGCCGCTGAGGCTGGATGCGAAAGGGCCATCCAATATCTTGAAGAGAATCAAGAAGACGATGTGACTAACCTCGACGATTCCGCAAAAGATGAAGAGAGAACTTCTTTCTCTTCATCTTCATATCGTTATTATCCATATTCTTCCGGAAGGATTCATAACGATGATATTTTTGCCTCGATGCCTGGAGGAAATAATCTCTATTCAGAGGATAAGAACAATTCCTCAATACCTAAGACAATAGAGTTCAAGAATATTTGGTATGAAGATGTCGAAGGGTGCTTTGTCATTCATGCTAAATTCACAATAGACCACGCTCTTAATCAGAACGGAAGGATGCATGCCTGGTTTAACGAAATGAATGGGGCCAAGAAGATGGCGCCATCATGGGAAACGGTAAGGAGAACTCCCGATGGTCAGTTGTGCGTTTCTGATGCAATAACTCCCACTTATGAGTCTACTCTTTGGAATGATTTCAGACTGGTTATTCCTTTTGACGACTTTGATCTACAGGGGAGTGGAGACTACAAATTCAAATTCCAATTGGGCGCAGTTTTTGGCCAAGAGCATTTGCCATACTCGAATTTTATAGCCTTTACCATTCGTGTAAATAAAACTCTCCTGCATAAGAAGATCACGATTGTTTAATCTTTCTCTATCTGGATCAGAATGAACGGCATTCATATATTGAGTACTGTACCTTCTTGCTTAGGAGGAAGGCGTTTTTCACCTCAGTTTTTTGAGGTGGAATCGTATATCTTGTCTGCTCTTCTGTGGAGACAACTCAATGGACCTATTAGGCTCTATACGGATGATGTTGGATTAGAATTTTTAACATCGCGAGGACTAGAATCCATATGGGATTCCATTGATACTAATACCTTAAGTGCCATTCCGAAAAGTATTAATCAAATAGAGTTCTGGGCCGGAGCCAAGTTATACGCATTGCGTGCAGAAAACGCACCCGTGGCAATGGTAGATACGGATCTGTTTATCTGGAAAGACATCTCTTCATATTGCAAAGGCAGGAAACTCGTAACACTACATCGGGAAGATCTAATCGAATGCTATCCTCCAATTGAAGGTCTAAATGTCGCAGAAGGGTACTCATTCAAGGATTGGATGGATTGGACGATAAAACCATGTAACACTGCTTTCGCTTTTTTCTCGGACGAGTATTTCAAATCGTTCTACGTTGATGAGGCAATCCGTTTTATGAAAGGCAACAACAACCCGTCTACATTTGCCAGTTCCCAGATGGTTTTTGCAGAACAACGACTTCTTTCTATGTGCGCCAAGCATTACGGTATAGATATTTATACTCTTGTAGAAGATCCATATGACTCAAATAATGAATTGTTTACCCATCTATGGGGAGCAAAAGGGATTGCTCGAGACAATATCAAGCAGAGAAGGAGATTGGAAGATGCCCTCTTGGATAAGATAAAGAACTTATCAGAGGATTACTATAAAAAGCTTTGTTCTATACGTTCAATAGATAACAACTGATTTCTATATGGCAAAAGTTTGTACACAATGCGGCAAAGAGTGGCCCGACCAATTTAAGTTCTGCCCGGAGTGCGGAGGCGATGTTATTGAAAAGAAAAGTACAGAAGCCGGGAACGACTTTAGTATAAATATGCATGGGAGTGCCGTAAATGGAGGAATCCACAAAACAGATTCTCACAATGTTTCACATAATGTGGATTCACATGAAATCCATACGACAACGAACAATACTACCCAGAACGTCACGAATTATGTACAACAGGCTGCTAAGAGTGCTGAAGAGTCTATCCGCGAACGTAAGTATGAGTTCCGGCAATACTGTGAAAAGATAATTCAGAAGGGTGTTTTGTCTTCGGAAGGGAAAATTCTCCTTGATGAGAAAATGTATGCACTTGGTCTGGAGAGAGAAGAAGGGGAGGCCATTATCATTTCAGTTAAAAGAAGCAAAATGCGTTCGTCTTCGGAAATGAATGCTCTTGCGAAAATCAAACTCGATTCGGCTAAGACAAGTATAAAACTGAATTCCCCGAATTTAAAAAGATCTTTGAGTGAATTAAAGGCTTTGAGTCTTATCTATGATAATGAGGAGCTTCATTTTTATTATAATATGCTCCTCTCTGCATTGGATGCCAAACAGTGTATTAACCGATATGAAGATCGGAAAGTGGATAGTTACTGGATGGCATTTTGGGTATATCTTGCTTATATTAAAACCGGAGATAGGGAATCTGCAGAGCAATCGTTGGCTTCATTGATAACTTTCGTGGATATGCCGGAAGGAAACTTGATACTACTGGATGCTGCGGGACGTATTAACGAGATTATCGGGAACGAAGACGCAAAGGAAAGTCAGCTCCAACTTCTTGAAAACGCATCAGGAGATTGCTCAGACTTGCTGGCAGATTTCAAGGAGTCCCTTATTGCAATCTATTCCAACAAGATGGATAAGCCGGACTTTTTTGCAACCTATTTTTCTTTCGGACTCGAATCCTCCATCACGAAAAAGAAGGAGACGCCAACCCCTGACGGGCAAATAAAGCCAACACAAGAAAAAGAAGCTCCCGCCTCATCCCCTAAGCGCCTAACTGTCAAAGATATTGTAAAGAAATATAGCAATTCATTCGGGGATCTGATTGAGATTCCTAAGGAGGAGCACGAAGCTGCTTTTCAGCACATCACGGAGGCGGCAAAATCAAATGATGCAGCAGCCCTATTCTTGCTCTCAGAACTGTATTTAAAAGGCATTGGAGTGAAGAAGAGTATGGCTAATGCATTCAAGTATATTAAGCAAGCGTCCGGTGGAGGTTTTAGCCATGCTGGTGTCATAATGGGAGAGTATTACCTTTATGGATATGGCATTAAGCAAGACCTAGAAGAAGCTAGAAATAGACTCATTTCCACGGAAAACAATAATCCAAGAGTTCTTTTTCTCCGAGGTGAATTATTCGCTGCCAAAAAAGCAGATGGAATATCAAAGATTTGGTATCAAAAGGCTGCAGACGCAGGCTCGATCCCAGCGAAGGAAAAACTCGGGCTCGTAGAATCCAAATTGGAAAAGAAAACGAAGATTGCTTCAACAACCCCGGCAACTGGAGAAATAACGAAGGTGTGGATTGAAAACGGAGTGTCAAATAACAGTTTGACTGGAGCATTCGTCCACCGACAGTTTACGGTTGATGAGATGCAAAACAGAAGTATTGTCGTTCGTGATACCTATTTCTGGAGTGCGGGTGCTAAACTATTGAGTAAAGACGACCGATACAAAACAAATGAGGGACAGTTGACTTCCAGTGAATTGGCTAGACCTGGTTTTGTGAATGCAATATATGAGGATTTTTCGTTGTTTATTCCGTATAGCGCATTCCCATTAATGAAAGACGGCATTTTTAACCTAAAATTGAAAGCCGGCGTATACAATGGTGGGAATAACACGATGATAACTGAAATAACAGTAGATATCGTTTTCTCAAAGAGTGGGAACAAAGTATCATTGAATCTAAAATGATTTGAGTATGTCAAAGTATTGCCCAAATTGCAGGAAAGAGTATGAGAGCGGAAAGTTTTGCGTCGAGTGCAGCTCTAAGCTCATTGATATCGTCTATCGCAATTATTGTCCAGTATGTAATAAAGTCGTCGAATCCGGCAAATTTTGTGTTGATTGTGGATCCCCTTTAGTCTCTCGTAGATTCGCGGGTGAAGTCATCATAGATGATGAAGCCATGACCTTCGACAACTTGCCTAATGGCCCGACAGATGATGATATTCTAGCAAAGTATGCTACAGCTGAGGGAGATCTGCGACACTTGTATGAGGACGAAGTCCCGCTTGCGGTTGAAGAAATATCGACAATCGCGGAAAAGGGGAATGCGATGGCAGAAGTCCTACTTGGTGAACTGATCATAGAAGGGCATTTGGGCGAACCGGATGTTGATAGAGCATATAGGCTATGGTGTGATGCCGAGAGCAAGGGTTCAAAACAAGGAAGTATTGGAAGGGCTTTAGCATATATCTATGGCCTATCGGTTGATGAAGATTTGGACAAAGCTGAACAATTATTGGATCAAGTGCTGGATGTGCCTCAAGCGTTATCTTTGAAGGGTAAAATATACGAAGAAAGAGGACGTGTCGACGAGGCGGTGGTATGGTACAAGAAAGCCGCCGAAAAAAAGCATTGGCAGGGTCTTTTATTTATGGGGCATGCATACATGAATGGCCATGGCAATGTTGAACAAGATCCGGTCAAGGCTTTCCAATACTTTAAAGAAGCAGCTGCTCTAAATGTTCCTGAAGCAAAAAATATGCTTGGTCTTTGCTACAAGAATGGAATTGGAATAGAACCCAATGATGAATTAGCAGTTAGCTGGTTTAGAGAAGCTGCTGAAGATAATGATCCTGATGGATTATTCAATTTGGCCGATGCTTATTCTCGTGGAAGTCTTGGGCTGGAGCAAGATCATGAAAAAGCGTTGGAATTATTTAAGAAAGCCGCGAATAATGGGGATGCGGAATCGATGTATCGTATAGGGGAGTACTATCGTACAAATAGTCTTCTTAAAGGGAAATCCTTGGAATGGTATCAAAAAGCCGCGGATGAAGGGTATGGTGACGCAATGTTCAGGCTGGCACAAATGTACGTGTCTGGCAATGGCGTTGAAAAGGATACTGTTTTAGCGGAAGAGTGGTTTTCTCGGGCTTTGGAGGCGGGGAGCCCTCTGTTAGAAGCATTCAATGAGAAGGTGGCCGAAGAGGAAAGACAAGAAAAGTTGGCCCGGGAAAAAGCCGAAGCGGAAGAAAAGGCTCGTAAAGAGGAAGAGGCTCAGAGGTTGAGACAAGAAGAGATTCGAAAAAAAGAAGAGGAAAGGAAAAGAATCGAAGAACAAGCCAGAATTACGGCCGAGGCTGAAGCTAAGAAAATCGCAGAGGAGGCACAGAGAAAGGCGGACGAGCAAGTTCGTGCCGCTAAGCTTGAAGCCGAACAAAAACAAAAAGAGCTGAACGCGCAAATAGCTAAACAGAAGGCCGAGCAACAACAAAGGATTCAAGAGGAAGCTAAGAGAAAGAAGAAGCGTAGAAGAAGAAGGTTCCTTTTCTTCCTTATTCTGCTGGGTCTTCTTGGTTTGGGTTGGTATTATTTTGCGAATATGCCGTTTGATTCGGAATTCCAAGATTTAAGAGAGGAGGTCACGGAGGACGTGACAAGTGGGCTTGCTGAGAAGAGTGCAGAAGAAGAGATTAAGGATAAAACACCTGAAAGAGTTGATCTGCCGCCCCAAACAAGGTTCATCGGTAGTCTTAGGTCGAATAATGGACAGACATACCCCATTATTATGGTACTGGATTATTATCCTTCCGCGGAAGAGGGCATTCTTGCGAATGTTTCTGGTTACTATTATTACCAGAAATACGATGAAACACATAACATCAAGTTAAGTGGGACGATTAACTCGGCATCTGGACTATCGATCCATACCGACAATAGGACAGAGGAGTTTATCGGAACTATTGACGGTAGCTTCCAAGAAATCAATGGGGCTTGGCATCAGATTAAAGATGGTTCTGTCATTTCAACTATGAGTTATTCTCTTTCAACAACGGAACAGGACATGAACGATGTCGAGGAAGAAGGCCTCGGTGATGACCCGGATGAAATCTTTGATCCGATTTGCATAGAATCAACTCAACCCGGATTGCTTAAGGAACTCTTAAGAGATTATTCCCCTGGAGATGTAACTGATCTAATCATTACCGGGGTTCTTGATGCACGAGATTTCAATACTTTGAAATCGACATACAAGAGTCTTTCATATCTTGATATTTCGGACACAAGGATTGCAGCGTTTTCTGGAGACGGAGGAACCGATACCAATACGACAGTTTATAGAGAGGATGAGCTCCCTCTAGGAGCGTTCTTCTACTGGGTGCCAGTGGACGAAGGTATGCCGTCCTTGACGGAAGTCATTCTTCCGAAAAGCATCAAAGCCATCGGGAGGAATGCCCTTGCTCGAGCGTATAATATCAAAATGATGGATATTCCCGAAGGAGTCCAATCGATTGGATTTGTTGCATTTGCCATTTGCACCTCCCTAAGGAATGTCGACTTGCCATCCACATTGACATCCATTGGTAATCAGGCGTTTTCGTCTGATAAGAATATCTTGCGTGTGAACTGCAAGGCAATTACGCCTCCAACCCTTGGCAATAATGTCTTTGATTGTCCGAAGGCGACATTACATGTCCCAGTTGGCTGCAAGGACGACTATGCCAATAGTAACTGGGGGCAGTATTTTTCTGATATCGTGGCTGATCTATAATCATGTCTAATGCAGTCATAGTGGCAAAAGAATAACCAATGGCGAATACTCAATAAGTAACTATCCAGATATGACCAAGTACTGTCCAAATTGCAAGATTGAGGTTGAAGTTGGGAACTTCTGCCCGGAGTGCGGGACAAAGCTGGACGATATCCAGTTGGAACTTTTTTGTCCCGAATGCGGGAAGGTATTTGATCACGGAAAGTTTTGTTCAGAGTGCGGAGTAAAACTTGAGGAGCGGAAAAAGATAGAAAAAGCGCCCAAGACTGTTACTGCGCCTTCGTTGTACCAATCCTCCCTCGGATGTCCTGCGTGTGGGTATGAGAACCCCGCCGGCTCAAAGGTATGCGTTACTTGCGGATTCCCGCTGGAAATTACAGTTGACGATAACTCGGTTTCATCTGATATATCAACAGCCTCAGAAGACGAAACAATTCTGGCCAAGTATACGGATGAGTATGGAGAAGTGAGAGATTTGAATGACGAGGAAATATCAGTCGCTCTTGATGAGATAAAAACGATCGCCCGTAAAGGTAATGCTAAGGCTGAAACCATGTTGGCTTGGCTTTATCTGGATGGAACCTACATCGCACAAGATTTCCAAAAATCATATGATTTGTTATGTGATGCAGAGAGTAAAGGCTATGGATTTGCCTCTGCATATAAAAGTTTGTTCTATTGCTTTGGCTATATTGTTGAACAAGACCTATCAAAGGCCGAGCAACTAATTGAAAAGTTCCTTGACATCCCTGATTTCATGTACTTTAAGGGGATGATTTACTTGATGCAGGGTAACCAGAAAGAGGCTGTTCATTGGTTTAAGAAGGCGGCGGATCTAGGAGATCAGAATGGACTCCTATATCTGGGATATGCCTATTTGAATGGAGACGGCGATATCACACAAGATCCGGTTCGGGCATTTGAATGCTTCATGAAATCCGCATCTCTGGGTAATTCAGAAGCCGAAAACATGTTAGGTGTATCTTATGAAAATGGTCAAGGTACAGAATTGGACGAAGAGTTAGCTTTGTACTGGTATCAAGAAGCTGCCAAGCATAATAACCCCAGCGCACAGAATAACCTTGCGAATTGTTTTAAGTATGGATGGTTAGGGTTAGATGTTGATCCGGAGAAGGCCTTTGAATTATATAAAAAAGCCGCAGAAAAGGGCATTGTGGATGCAATGTTTGAGGTTGCGGAGTTTTATAATGCTAGTCCTCTGACTGCCCACAAATCCGTCGAATGGTACAAGAAAGCAGCCGATGCCGGACACGGTGACGCGATGTTCGAACTGGCGCAGAAATACGAAAGCGGTTGGAACGTAAAGCAGGACTCCGCCAAGGCTCAAGAGTATTACGAAAAAGCTATTGTGGCGGGAAGTGAAAGAGTCGAAAATCATGAAAGAGAACAAGAGGTTTTATATAGAAGTTGGTTGGATGAAACAGGGCAACAATTCCGTGAGGATACTCCGGAGGAGGTCTATGGATCATTTATCAATTCACTTCGAGATAATGCCCAGAAGGGGGACGCGTTGGCTCAAAAGCTATTAGGTGATTGTTATTTCTTCGGGCACGGTGTTAATGAAAACTATTCTGAAGCCGCAGAATGGACGAGAAAAGCCGCTCAACAAGGAAATGCATACGCACAGTTTGATTTAGCAGTGATGCTAGACTCTGGAAATGGCGTTGATAGTGATTCCGTTGAAGCTAATAAGTGGTATAAGAAAGCCGCAAATCAAGGACTTGCTGACGCGCAATTTGTTATGGGTAATATTTGCCTCATCGAGAATGATTACGACGGAGCAGAAAAATGGTATCGGAAGGCCGCCAAACAAGGACATCTATCAGCCCAGTCTGAATTAGATAACATATTGGCCGAAAAAGAGGATCCCGACACATCTGTTCTTTGTGTAATCAACACTCCGGGTAATATTAATTACAAATGCTGGATATGCAGATGTGATAAGTGGACAATCCGTCAGTTTAAAGAGGTTGTTTGTAAATTGCCCGGATTTGCGGGATGCACTTTTTATGAGATTAACTTCCCGGGCATAAAATCGATCAAATCAGAACCGTCAACACTCTTTGGTTGGAGTGGGGAGTCATATGCAGATGCGTCTTCAAAAATGGCAGCTTATCTTAGGACAGATGCCTCAGAGTTTGACGTGTCAAGAATGCGGTTAATAGATTCGATCTGACATCTCATAAAGAAATAGTATAACCTTTAATCTTATTAGATATGACCAAGTATTGTCCAAACTGCAAGATAGAAGTAGAAGCAGGGAGATTCTGCCCTGAGTGCGGGACGAAACTGGAAGATATCCAGTCGGAACTTTTTTGTCCCCAATGCGGGAAGGTATATGATCATGGGAAATTCTGTCCGGAATGCGGAGTGAAATTGGAGGAGCGGAAGAAGATTCAGGAGGCCCCCAAGGCCATTGTTTCGTCTTCATCTTCCCAATCATCCATCGAATGTCCTGCTTGTGGATATGAGAATCCCGCCGGTTCAACGGTATGTGCAGGCTGCGGATTCCCGCTTGAGTCTGCAGTTGTTGATAACACTATTTCATCAAATACCGCAATACTCTCCGAAGACGAGGCAATCCTTGCCAAATACTCTGACGAATACGGTGACATTAGGGATTTGAATGATGAAGAAGCCCCTCTTGCTATTGAGGATATTCGCAGACTTGTTGAAAAAGGTAATGCTCAGGCAGAGTGCTTTTTGGGGTACATATACGTGGATGGTAAGTACATAGAACAAGACAATAAACGGGCTTATGAACTGATTTGTGATGCGGAGAGAAAGGGATATGCGTTAGCTTCTGCATACAAAGGCATTTTTTATATGCAAGGCCTTGTAGTGGAACAAGACTTGAAAGAGGCAGAACGCCTATTTGATACAGCACTTCATATCCCGGGAGTTATGTTCCTTAAGGGAATGTTATGTATGATGCGCGACGATATGACAGAGTCAATAAAGTGGGTGAAAATGGCTGCCGAAAAGGGTGATAGTGCTGGGCTTTGTTACATGGGGCATGCTTACATGAATGGAATTGGCAATACTCCACAGGATCCTATCAAGGCATTCGAGTACTACAACGAATCTGCTGCGCTGGGCAATCCGGAGGCGGAAAACATGCTAGGTGTTTGTTATCAGAATGGTCAGGGAACTGAGCCTAATGATGAACAGGCGTTGTCTTGGTATCAAGAGGCAGCCAAGCATAACGACTCTGATGCTCTGAACAATCTGGCGAATTGCTATAAGAATGGCTTGCTCGGGCTAGAAGCAGATCCAGAGAAGGCCTTTGAGCTTTATAAGAAGGCTGCAGAGCAGGATAATGTTGATGCGATGTTCGAGGTGGCAGAGTATTATGATGCGAGCTATCTGACGGCCCAGAAATCCGTTGAATGGTATCAGAAAGCGGCCGATGCCGGGCACGGTGACGCGATGTTCGAACTGGCGAGGAAATACGAAAACGGCTGGAATGTTGATAAGGATCCTTCCAAGGCTCAAGAGTATTATGAGAAAGCTGCTGAGGCGGGGAGCGAAAGAGCTATTCATCGCGAAGAAGAGAAACCTTTATACATGAATTGGTTGGATGAAACCGGACAACGTCTTCAAAAAGAACTTACCGATGACGTTTACGATATAATTATAGATGAAATACGTAAGGATGCAGAAAATGGTGTGGCACTTGCTCAAAAACTATTTGGGGACTTCTATTTTGATGGTGAAGTAATGACTCAAAACTATCCAGAAGCAATTAAATGGTATAAGCAGGCAGCTGAACAAGATGTCTATGGTGCACAGAACAATTTAGGCGTCTGTTATTTTAATGGACTCGGTGTAAAGAAAGATTATTCCGAAGCTGTTAAATGGTATAAACAATCGGCAAAGCATGGAAACGCAGTTGCACAGTTTAATCTCGGCAACTGCTATTTCTCTGGCAATGGGGTCGAACAAAACAGTACTGAGGCTATTAAGTGGTATAAGAAAGCTGCTAGCCAGGGATACCTTTTAGCTCAAGAGGAATTAAATAAAATTGATAAAAAAGAAGTAAACTCATCATCCTCAACACCAGAAATAGAAAAGGCAAAAGCCGCATTGAAAAAAAATGATTATAAAACGGCTATTTCTATTTTGAAAAAATTGTCTAATCAAGCTAACCCTGAGGCTCAATTTGAATTGGCAAAATGCTATCAAGATGGGTTAGGAGTGACAAAGAACACCTCGGTAGCCGCATCGTGGCTGAATAAAGCCGCCGATTTGGGTTACGTACCTGCTTATTATGCATTAGGACAAAGAAATGAGTTCGGGACTGATATAACACCCAATCAAGAGCAAGCGGCAAAATGGTACCGCAAAGCCGCAGAACAAGGACATCTTGAATCCCAGTTTAGATTGGGGCTGATGTATGATGAAGGGCGCGGAGTCAAACAGAATGCCAAGAAGGCGTTAGATCTTATAAAGAAAGCCGCGGATAATGGTCTTAAAGAAGCAAAAGAATACATAGCATCTCTTAAAGACAAACCAACAGCAATAATTAAGAAGACATGGATTGAAACCGACATTAATTATAGCTCCACACGTCGTGGACTAAGGTTTCATATAGATTTCGAGGTTCATAATATAATGAACAAGGAGTTTAATTGCTCAATCAATTTCCTTTATGATTGGGGAAGGACTCCCGGGAAAGTACTCGTTTTTAATACCGATCCTCAAGAGCTTAGTGTAGACGGAGGACTTGTAGTAGGTGAAAGCCAGATTGCCCAATTCAATGATGTCATTTGCAATGATTGGAGATTTGAAGTCCCTTACTATCTACTATGCAATCATGACAGTAAGGGTACCTGGCCGATTATAGCTAGAGTCATTGTTTTCGGCATGAACGGTAAGAAGGCAACCGAATTGAAAACTTTTGAAAAAAAGTTCTCAATCACTTACTCAAAGAAGCTCTTTAGCGACCCCACTTATGAAGTGGTGGTCAAATAGCATTTGTCCCTTCGAGATTCAGTTTACATTATATTTCCTTTGCTTCCGAGATGGGAGACCTTCTCGGAAGCAAAGCGTTGAGCTTCCATCAAGATAGGAACAAGATCATCTTCATTAAGCTCGGCAAAAGACTCTCCACTCCGGACAATACCATAAATGATGGCGGCCGTTGTCCAGTCCCCGGCGCCTTCCGTGTCAATGACATTGTCGTTAGGGATACCGGGAAGAGTCTTCCATTCGCCGCTACGCAGTTTGAAACGCAATCCGTCCTTACCGCGAGTCTGGACGAATAATTTATCGTTGAAGGCATCCGCAAATGACGTGTCGAGCACGTTCTCGTCGGAGAACTTTACAATATCGCTGAGAGAAACACACTCCAGGTCGGCCTTCGTGGAAACACTGGACGGCTCGAAATAGACTGTGGTACCCATCGTCCGCAGCTCCCGGGCAATATACCGATGCCCGGCGGCAGGGGAGTCGAAGAAATAGAAATCCGGGATAAACTCCGATGTAAGGGCATCGACGAATGCCGGTGCCTGGTCCTGGGCCCGCAAGAACTTCCTTCTGGGGAAACGGCTGCCGCCAGGGGAGCCAGCCCTTACGCTGACCTTGGGCGAACCATCCGGATTCCGTTTGTGAGTCACACGAAGCAGCGTGGTCCCACCGTTCGGCGTATTGGTTACGAAGCGCATGTCACAACCATATCGTTCAAGGTCCTTTGCTATCTTCTTACCCTCACGAGAGTTGTCAAGGCTGACCTGTGGATAAGTCTCAACACCGAAATTGGAAAGCAGGCACATCACGTTGCCACAGGTACCACCTACTTCTTCCGCAACGACCTTATCTGTGAACCGTTTCCCGGCCGGGCCATCAGGATAGTCACGGATAACAATCGTGTCCAGGTTATAGATGCCGGAGCCGACACAACGAGCCATGGGTTCGTCGTCAATCCCGAACTGATCCTGGTAAAGCTCTTCCAGAACATCCTCGCGGATAGGAATACCAGAGACGTCTCCGATGACAGAATCGATGGAGCACTTCGGACAGAGCACGGTCCTTCCGTGTTTATCAGGTATCCAATCATTTCCCGTCACCTCCGAAGAGGGAAAGATACTACGGCAGTAGTAGCATCCACATATCTTGCTGCTCATTACTGATTCCCAGTTTTCGAACGATGCCTTACCTGCAAGGGCGTAGTACCTTTCGTATTTTCTCTCTGTCATCATACCTTCTTATATCTACCGGATGTCATTGCAGTTCTTGCATGCTCAACCATTTCTTTGGTAATCACGATGCTCTTGTTTTTCTTACCAGTCACATCTGGTGCATCGAACATGACATCACGCATGAACGACTCCATGACTGAGCGAAGCCCGCGTGCTCCGGTACCGAGCTCAAGGGCGCGATCAGCAATGCTTTCAAGTGCTTCTTTCGAGAAGGAAAGTTCAATGCCATCCATCTCCAGCAATTCCTTGTATTCACTGACAAGGGCGCCCTTGGGCTCATTCAAAATACGCACGAGTTCATCCCTGCCAAGAGTTTCAACGTGGGAAATAATTGGGAAACGGCCGACGAATTCTGGAATCATTCCGTACTCGCGGAGATCCTGGGGAGTTACGGAATCCAAAAGATTCTGCTCCGCAGCATTTCCCCCGGAACAGTCGAAACCTATTCGCCCTCCGGCACCGAGTCGTTTCGCTACAATCGTATCCAGCCCGGTGAAAGCGCCCGTAGCAATAAATAGGATGTCGGACGTATCAACGTAAATGAGGGGTTGTTCTGGATGCTTGCGACCTCCGGCCGGCGGAACACCGACGACATCACCTTCGACGATTTTGAGAAGAGACTGCTGGACGCATTCTCCGCTGACATCCCGCGTAATAGACATTCCCGCATCCCGGCAGGCGTTCTTGTCAATCTCGTCCAGGACGACAATCCCATGCTGGGCTTTCTCTAGGTCGTACTTACACATACGTAAGAGTCCTCCGACGCAGTCCTCTACGTCAGAACCCACATAGCCGCTGGCTGTAATCTTTGTGCAATCCTGGATATAACAAGGGACGTTCATGTATTCGGCGATACACTGGGCAAGGAATGTCTTCCCGCAACCGGTTCCGCCCAAAAGGATGACATTTGATTTCTTGATTGGTGTCTCCTTGTCCTGCGAACGGCGTACAGAACGTTTCATGTGGTTGTACACGGCCACAGCTAGGGTTTTCTTCGCTTCATCTTGACCGATGACTCGAGTATCAAGGTAAGCTTTGATCTTCGACGGCTTGTAGCGGGACATTACCCTAAGCATCCCGCCCTGCATCTGAATGGAATTTGTTTCTGGCATACTACTAGATGGTTTCTTTCATATACCTATGAAGCATTTGATTCTTTCATAGGAAATGCAAGAAACTACGCCCCGGTCATCTCGTGGAAATACTCCCAGATGAAGACCATGGACATGGTGTCCAGTTCGCAGTATCGGAGCAGGGCTTCCTTCAAGGCCTTGGTACATTCAGCATCGCTGAACTGGAGTTTCGTATAAGCTGCGAGAGCAGCGCCACCGTTGGCGATTGACTCGTTGGCAATCTCATGGGCGGTATCGAAGCGCTCCAGTTCCTCTGGAGTGACTTCTAAGAAGGAAGCAATCGTGTCCAGATGCTTGTATGGATTCTCCACCTTCCCATCGGGGCCGAAGCTGATCCACGCCTGGGGAGAGTCCGTGAAGTGTTCGCTTTTGATAACGGTCTCATAGAGT
>JAEEGI010008461.1_pt1 | contig 22732 bp, 14 predicted proteins | sample 8958751 | NCBI WGS metagenome assembly JAEEGI01 (sample SAMN16246545, study PRJNA631951) | gut metagenome | biome: gut microbiome; feature: rumen; material: KS-attached | host: Bos | place: Iran: Karaj | collected 2018-10 | reverse complement strand
AATTATTAAATGTGTTAAAAAAAGAAGGTGTAAATGTATTGAAACGAAAATCCAAAAAAAATTTTGTGCTAAATTTTATGCTTATATTTCTCATATTAGAAGATTATTTGATGATAATAATCATAAAGAAAAAATTGAAACTTTTTTAAGATTTCAAGAAGAATTATTGTGTGGAGAAGATCAGTTAAATTATGGTATTGTTCCTATGTTATTGATTAAATGTCTTGAAAAAATTGTTGTTGTTGGAAGGAAATTTAATTTAAAAAATATTCATATATATCAAATTATAAAAGAATATTCTCCTTATTCTTTATCTCAAGATACTAAAGATATTTTAAATGCTTTGAAAGAAAGTATTAATAATGCAAATTGGACTTTATTTGATAAATTAGAAAATTTAAAAATTTTAATTGCTTTATTATTCCAATGGTTAAGTAAATATGTTTTATATACAATAAATCCTCAAAGAACAGAAAAAATTTTATTAAATGAAATGTATAAACAAATAGAAAATACTGTAAATACAAAAAAAGGAGGAATCAATGAAATATCCAAATTAATTAAAACTGGTTTTTATTGTTATGAATATGAAACATTATATACACTTGCTATTTTTGTGAATAATTATCCTCCTGAAAATGATACAGAAGTGATTTTTTATAAAGAAATGTTAGATTCTTTTTCATTAAGATTATTAGGCTATGAAATGGATGATATTTTAAAAGAAAATCAAAATTATGAAAAAATAAAAAATAGAGTCACAGGTTTAAGTACAATAATAGAATTTATAATATATACAATTCCATTTTATAATGATGAAAATGATAGTCCTTTTTCTCCAAATGTTCAAAGATTAAGTACTTTTAAAAATTTAAAAAGTGAATCTAAAAAAACTCTTTTTCATCTCCATAGAATGAGTAAATTAAATAACTATTTAGGTTTTAATTTTCCTAATGTATCAGATAATAATCAAGCTTATTCTTTCATTAATAATATCAATACTTTAAAAATGACTGCTAATTGTGATTCTTCTATTTCTGGGACTCCAAAAAGTAAAAAACCTTCGTTTTTTGATATTTTAAATAAATCCAATCGTGAAAATAAAAATTCAATAACTAAAAATGAAAATGATGATGAAGCAGAAGTTGAAATAAATCGTAATCTTGTTAAAATTTCTGGAAATCAGAAATATAATACTTTGAATAAAGCCTACACCAATGAATAAAATATTGATAAAAGAAGAAAGAATGAATTTTAAAAGGATTTGAAAGTATTTTTATAGGAAATATAAATGGTATATAACGATTGAATTTAAATAATAAATTGATTATATTTTGATTTTTTGAATTATTTAGTATTTAGAAATGTTCATCAACATCTAATTGGAATTAAATTATAAAAATACTTCAAGAATAATATTAAACAATATTATATATAAAGAAAGCTTAAGTAAATTTTGTGTTATTAGTTTATAGATATAGTGTTTTTTTTTAAATTAAAATTTTATGTTATCTTTTAATTTAAATCAATTTAAATATTCAAATTTATTTAATTTAGAAATATTTATTATAGAAACGATATTAATAGTATGGATAAAAATTTATTATAGAGAAAAAAACAATTTATTTAAAAAATGATTGAACTATTTTGTGAATTAAATAACATTAATAATAATATTTTCAACAAAACCTAAAATTTTTTTAAAAGAGTGAAAGAAATAAAAGATTAAAAATATGAAATAAATGAATTTCCAGAGATACAAAAATATCAATCTAAAACTAAAGAAGATAATTTTTATTGTAAATAATTTCTTCTTCTATAATTTTAAATGCAATTCTAGAAAAAATGTTAATTAAGTTTTGTTCTTAAGTAATAAATAAAAAAATAAAAATGTATTTTTTGGGTTTAAAAATATTGCTAATAGAAAAAAGAAAGTTTAAAAAAAATGTAAAAAATGATTGACAAGTTTATCTTTCAATTTTTAATCAATCATATAAAATATCTGAATCATCAATTTTCAAAATATATTTTAAATATTTTAACTATTTTTAATTTATTTTTTTATTCATCATTAGATTCAAATAAATAAACAGCTTATTTACAATACTCATGATATTTAATATATAATTCAAAAATAAAAAAAAGTTATTATTATATTAGACCAAAAAATGCTTTCCAAAGAAATAATAGATAAAAGCCAACAATTTGCAAAACTTGCAGTGGAAACATTAAAAACCTCAGTATCTCCATATAACTTCGTACAAACAGCAAAAAAATTATTAAATGACAATTCATTTACTCAAATATATGAAGGAGATGAATGGAAATTAGAAGTAGGAAAAAAATATTACTATACAAGAAATAATTCAGCAATAATAGCATTTACAATTGGAAAAAAATATGATCCAACAAAAAGTTGTTTTAAAATAATAGGAGCTCATACTGATTCACCTTCTTTGAGATTAGCACCTAATTCATATAATCCATCACATGGAATTGAAAGATATAATATTCAAGTTTATGGAGGAGCACTTTGGCATACTTGGTTAGATAGAGATTTAAGTATTGCTGGAAAAGTAATTTATTATAATGAAAAAAAAGAATTAACTTGTAAAGTTATTAAATGTAATGAACCTATATTTTTCATTCCTAATTGTCCTCCTCATTTACAAAATGCTGATGAAAGAAGTGCTCTTAAAATAAATAAAGAAAGCCATCTAAAACCATTAATTGCAACTGTCCTATATAATAATGGTTTAGCAGGAGAAGAAAAGAAGAATGATGAAGTGAAATTAGGTAATACTTTAAGAAAAGTTATTACTGATGAAATAAATAAAAATAATCCAAATCCAATTAAAGATATTGATATTGTTGATTATGATTTAGTATTGTATGATACACAAGAACCTAATTTAATAGGATTAAATAAGGAATTTTTAGCATCTGGTCGTTTAGATAATATGGGAAGTTCAGTTCCAGCAGTTTATTCTATAATAAATGCATCAACTGAAGAATTATTAAATGAACAAACTTCTATTAATGTAATATCCTTATTTGATAATGAAGAAATAGGAAGTATGACATTTCAAGGAGCAGACTCTAATTTCTTTTATACCCATTTAAAAAGATTATATTATCAAACTTATGATAAAGCATCAGAGGATTCATTTCTTGCTTTTTGTAATAGAAGTTTTATTATAAGTGCAGATTTAGCACATGCATTTAATCCTAATTATCCAGAAAAATATCAAAGTATGCATTGTAATGAAGTTCAAAAAGGTGTTGTTGTTAAAATTAATGTTCAAGGAAGATATTCAAGTGATAGTGAATCTGGTGCTATATTTAAAGAAATTGGGAAATTATGTAATGTTCCTATTCAAGAATTTATTGTTAGACAAGATTCTCCTTGTGGTACTACTATAGGACCTATTATTACCAGTAAAGTTGGTATTAGAAGTGTTGATGTTGGGATTGCACAATTTGCTATGCATTCTATTAGAGAATATTTAGGAATTGTTGATTTATATTATTATAAAACTATATTTGAAGAATTTTTCAAATCTTATGAAAAAGTTAAAGGAAATCTTACCAGAGAATAAATTTATTATTTCTCATTTAAATAACGTTTTATTTTATTTCTAAGTTAAAAAAATTGATTTATTTTATATAAAAAAGATTGTTTTAAACTAAAACTAATTTTAAAATAAAATTATAAATGAATTAAAAAGAATTAATCCAAAAGAACAAAAGAAAGAATAAAAAAAGAAAATGAAAAAAAATTAATGAAAAGATATATATATTAACTGAATTAGGTAATGAAGAAGAAAATAAAAGAGTAATATCTCAAGAGATAAAAAGAAAAGATGTTTTTTCTAAAATAAAAAATAAAGATTGAAAAGTATTAATAACAAAATTAAATATTTTAATAATTGATATTACAGTCAACCAACGGATTTTTTATAAATAATCATAATTATTTTTTTCTACTTACAAGATTTTTATATTTTAACTTTTGTTTTAAACCCTTATCTCATTAATAATTCTTGAAGATATTTTGATATACCAAAAAATGAAGATAAAAAATATAATAAATATTGTTTTTAGTTTCTTTAAATGAAAATCTTAATTGTTATGATTGAGATATTTTCATTGAAAGATATATTATTTTAAATCATTAAATAATAATTATATTTATAAGAAAAAAATTTACATTTTTTATGGTTTTAAGGGTTATTTTATTCAATTTTTTATTTTATTGTATTTCATTTAAAAATAATTATTTTATTATTTTATACATTTTTATTTGTTTATTATATGATTAAAATATATGAAATATTAATTAAATTTAAATGGAGTGCAAAAGGATATATATTAAAAGAAATATCAAATTAAATCCCTCAGAAATTTCATCTCGTAAAACGAAAATACCATCTCCAAATTTAAATGTACTTTTTAAAAAAAACAATTTAGAAATTCCAATAAAAACAAAAGAAAAAAATATAACTGAAATTCATACTCTTGCAGAAACGATTAAAATTTTAAATCCAAAAATTAAAAAAAGATGTTTATCAAGTAATGGAAATAAAGCAAAAGGAAAAACTGTTGTTAAAAGAAATACTTCATTTGGCAATTTTAATAAAAGAAAAATATCTCAATGTGCATCAACTTCAACAGTCTCTACTTCATATTTTAATGATTCAAAATCAAATGATGAAAACGAAGATTTAATGAATATTGAATTTATTCTTTTAAATATTTTAAATAAATATAAAAATCATCATAAATGTTGTGAAGATTGTTTTCAATGGTTTAAACTATTTGTTTCTAGTAAATTATTTAATTTAAGTTATGTTGATTCACAAGATACAAAAATTTTATGTAAAAATTTAATGTCGTTAATGATGTTTGGAATGCTTGTAAATTATGTTTATTCATTTCAAAAAGATATAAATGATTATAATTATAGTTTATTAATAGATATTACAATATATGTTCATAAAATGTATTTATTATTATGTGAATATTGTATCCAAATAACCCAAAAAAATAATGATGATATTGAAAATAATAAAATCAGAAATCAATCGAAGTTATTATTTACAAATATAGAAACAATGCAAATTAATGATATATTAAATGAAATGAGATATTTATGTAATTATATATCTAATACAATTAATCAAATATTATTAAGAAATACATTTCAAACTCAAGAACTTTTAAATTTATTTAAAAAAATAAAAACAATATCTTTAACGGAAATATACAATTATGTCATATCAATACCAAAATATGAAAAAAGTATGATAAAAAGTATATCTCATTCAAATTTAAGAAATCAAAATTATAGAAAAATTCCAATTCCTTATTTAAAACATATTCCAATAACAAAACTATATACTTTAATATTAGATTTAGATGAAACATTAATTCATTTTATTCCTCAAGGAACAGGAAATAAAGGAATAATTCAATTTAGACCAGGTTTATTTCAATTTTTAGATAATTTATCTCCTTACTTTGAATTAATTCTCTGGACAGGAGCAACACAACAATATGCAGATCCTATAATAAATTCAATTGAAAAGTATAAAAAATATTTTTCTTATAGATTATTTAGAGAATATTCAACTTTCACTAATGGAACATGTATAAAAAATTTAAATAATTTAGGAAGAGACTTATCTAAAGTCATTATTGTTGATGATAAAAGTTGTTCTTTTTCTGCTCAAAAAGAAAATGGAATATTAATTAAACCGTATTTTGGTGATGAAAATCAAAATGATTATGAATTAATTGAATTAATACCTATCTTATTAGGCATTATTAAAGATAGTTCAGGTGATGTTAGACAGGGAATAAGAAAATATAAATATGAAATTATAAGGAAAATATCTCCAAAAAGTCCAAATCCAAATATTTTGATTGAAGTCAATCAATAATTTATTATATTTTTTTATTTTTTATTATATTTATTTTTAAAAAATTTATATATTAAATTTATAATTTTTATAATTATATATTTTTTTATTATATATTATTCTGAAATTAACTTATTTTCTTTTAAGATTTTCATAAATTTTTTTTCATTTTTGAATTTGTCATAATGTTTAATTGGCAAAAGTTTTGAATTAGTTATAATTTTTGGAAGAGGTTTAAACTTATGAGATAATATTTGAGAATCATTTTTAATTAATATATTTTTAAAATTATTAGATTTTTTTTTATATTTTTCAATGGTTATTATAGGATGAACTATATCACAAACTCCTTTCCAAAAAGTTATAACTTGATTTAAATGAGTAATTGTATTTATTAATCTTTTATCAGAACTGTAATCTTTTTTTTTAAAATTATCATCCATTTTTTTTTTAACATCAAAATAAAATTTTTTTCTCATTAAACATCGAATTTTTGATGAATCATCTTTTTTAAGTTTAGGAACTTCTAACTTTAAATTTAAATTTTTATTCATATAATTATTATGGTTTAAAAGGTATTTATTGCTATTACCATTATAATACTTTTTTATTCTTTTTTTTGATTGAGAATTACTGTCTATAATATTTATTGTTTTATTTAAAGTAATATTTTTATATGAAATAGATTCTCTATAACTATTATTTTTATTTTTAAGTACAAATTTTAAGTTAGATTTTCTAAATGGAGAATTACTATAATTTCTTGAAAGAGATAAATTATATATAGAAGTTAATAAAATTTTTTTAGACTCTCTAAAATTTTTTATATTAACTTTTGATTCAGTTCTTGATGAGTTTAAACTTGTTGTAAGACTTGTTTGTATTTCATGATTAATTATATTTTTTGGAATGGTTAATTTTGTAAAAATTACATTTCTTCTAGGCTTATTAAGTTTAATATATGAATATGACATTAATTTTTATTAAATTAATTATTAAAAGAATAAAAAGTGATTATAATTTTAAAAAATAAATAATTTTAATTACAAGATGCCCAACAATTATTATTTATTCTTTGTAAATCATCATCATAATTTGTATGCACTCTATTTTTATCTATTGGAAACTTATTAAATTTATTAATAGTCCTATAATTTTTATTATTTTCTTCAATTACATTATGAATATCTGTGTCATTATTAATAATATTATATTCCAAATTTTTTTCTGTTATTATATTATTTTCAATTGTATTAAATTTTCCTGTTATATTATTTGAATTATCAATTTTATTGTTTTTAATTCTTATATTATTTCTTTTTTTTTGAAAATTATTATTATTTTTATTATTATTATTATTTATTTTCATTTTATGAAAATCAATACTTGTATAAAATGCACCTCTTTGTTCTTTCTGTTTACTTGAAATATTACTTCGTGATTTAAGTTTTGCGATTGTTTGATGAGTTTTTTTTGCTTTTTCTTTTTCTGAAATATCTGTTGAAATAACACCATTGTTGTTTGTATTATTACTATAAAATATTGTATTTTTTTTTTTTTTTTTTATTCTATTTTTTACATTTATTGCTTGTTGTTCATTTTGTAAATTTTTTGAAAATTTGGATTCTTCAATTTTATAATTTGGAAGTGTTAATGAAGGAATTGGTTTTACTGGTATTTGTGTTTTTGGTGTTGAATTATTCTTTTTTTTGTGATTATTTTTACTTAAGTTTTCTTTATAAAATTCATTTTGTTTTAAATTTTCATATAATTTTTGAACTTTTCTTTTTATTAAATTTTTTTCTTCTAATGTATTTTTAGCTGTAAAAATTCTTTTATATTCTTGAATTATAGATGAAATTTGTTGAATATAATCAGATAATTTTTTGTAAATAATTTCATTTTTTGTTATTTGATTCTTTAATATTGTTAATTCAACAAAAAGTTTACTTTTTTCAATGTTTAAATCTAATAAATTTCTTTCATCTTTAATAATTTTATTTCTTAAATCTAAATCATTAAAAGTATTTTCAATGTAATTTATTATTAACTCAAACGGTTCATTTATAAAGTTCCTTAATTTATTAATTAGAGTTAAAATACTCATTTTTTTATTGTTATAGTTAATAATGTCATTTTCATTTAAAATTTTAAAATAATCATAGGAGTTTAATAATAACATAACTAAATCTTCTTTTTTTTCTATTAGAAATGTTAATTGGTATTCAAGTTCATTTTGAATATTAATAAAAATTAAAAAAGCTTTATAAAGTTCCTCATTTATTTGTCCTGATTCTTTGTTAAAATCAATAAAAAATTTTGGGTTGATTTTTTTTAGAATTATTTTTTGTTGGGCTTTTAAATCATTAGATTTTTTATTCTTTTTTTCTATTTGTAATTCACATTCTTCAATTAAGTGATGGATCTCAATAAATTTATTATTTTTTTCTTTATATGTAATTTTTTGATTTATTAATTCTATTTTTTTTTCTTCTAATTCTTTATTTCTTTGACTTTTTTCTGTAGGTAATATATGTGTAATTTCACTTTTTAAATCTGTTGAATTATCACCAAAAGCAATTTTATTTATTGTTTTCATTATTTTTTGTTTTTGAAAAAATTAATAAATAATTTAAAATTCTTATTATAATTAACATTTATTATTCATATATTTTATAAAATTGTTTTGGGAGTTAAACAAATTAAAACAAATACTTTTCTTTTTATTTTTTTATACTGTTATACTATTTTATTTTTTGATAGCCTTGACTTATTCTTCATCAATTTTATCCTTTTTTAATAATAATTAATATATTTTCTTTAAGAAAAATTCTTCTAACTAATTGATATATTCAAATTATGTTATCCTCTTTTTTAAAATAAAACATTGAATAACCTTTTCCCATTAAACGATTTTAATTATTTGAGTAATAACACCATATTTCCTTGGAAAACCATCTTTAAATATTAAAAGTTCTTTGATTGCATTTATCAAAAGTTTCTGACAATATTATTGTATTTATTTTATCTCCTATTATGATCAACTTTATCACATTTTTCATCTTTTTGGATTTCTACTAATTTATTGGATCATATCTCTAGACATAAGATATTGAATTTCATTTATTATTGAATATTTTGGCTTTTTTAAAGATATTTTTAAATATGTTGTAAAAATTAAGTAATTTATTATAATATTCAAATGAGAAAGTTATATAGTAAAAAGAAATAAAACAAAATATATTAAAATAAATGATAATTTAAAATAAATAATAATCAAAAAAATATTGATATATGGAAAAAAGAAAAAGCGTAGATACATTTATAAAAAAAAATCAAAATTTTGAGGAAAAAGTAGTAGTGAGAAGAACATCAGATTTATTATTAACTACAAAACAAAATAAAGGTTTAAAATATTTAAACAACCAAAAAAATTCAAAAGAATTACTAAAAAGCCCTTCAAAAAATAAAATAAAAGGATTAATAAATTCAAATACAATATTAGAAAATGAATTTAAGCAAGCTGCTCCAAATTTAAATAAAGCTTTTAAAGATTTTTCTTTTATTCAATTTCAAAATGAATCATATCGTGATTATATGGAAGATCGATTTTCTATATTAATGAATTTTCCAAATGATGATAATGATAAAGCACTTTTTGCAATCTTTGATGGTCATGGAGGAAGTTCAATAAGTGAATATTTATGTGAAAATTTTATATCAGTTTTTTTAAAATATTATCAAAAATATGAAAAACAAAATATAGAAAAAATCTTTCAAAAATGTTTTTCAACTTTAAATGATGAAATAAAAAAAATACCAAAATCAGATGAAATGGGTTCAACAGCAACAATAATTTTTATAACAAAAGAAACAAATCAACTATTAGGTTCTAAAAAAATAATTTATTGTGCTAATGTTGGAGATACAAATTGTGAATTATTTAGTAAAAATAATTGTAAGAGATTGACTTATGAACATAGATGTAGTGATTCGATTGAAGAAAATAGAATAAAAAAAAATAATGGAAATATTATTAATGGAAGAATTGGAGGAAGAATGGAAATTTCAAGAAGTTTTGGTGATTTTAGACTTAAAGATTATGGCTTAATTTGTGAACCTAGTATTAATAAAATGTCAATTAATTTTAATGAAAAATATTTCTTAATTTTAGCTACTGATGGTATTTGGGATTTCGTTAGTGAAGAAGAAATGTTTTTTATTACTATGAATAATAATAATAGTATGGATATTTGCAAATTGATTGTTGATAAAGCTAAAGAAAATGGTTCTACTGATAATATGACTTGTATTATTATTAATTTATAAATATGGTTTTCAATAAAATTTAAAAAAAATAATTAAAAAGCTTTTAATTATATAAATATTTATTAAATTTCAATAAGAAATTAATTTAATTGCTTATGTTTGTTTGTTAGTTCGATTACGATTTTTAATCATAATCATAATTCTTTGTATTTTTTTTTTTTAATGTCTTTTACAATATAAAAAAGTTTCAAACTAACATATAATATATTGCATTAAAAATATGTAAAATATTATATTTTATCTCTTAAAATGATAGAGAAAAATAAAATTTCATCATAAGAATTCAAAAAACAAATTTCGAATTTCTTGTCCAAATTTTGAATAAGATTATTGAATTCTTGTTATTAATAATATTCTTCCGTCTATAATAAATCCAGTGATTTCTATATTATTTCAAGAATTATTTATTTTAATATTTTAATTATTAAATTATAGAAGATAAAAACAATAAATTATCTTTAGGAAAAGAAGAAAAAATAGAAAATAAAGTTTTTTTCTAATATAATTTAAGTAATTAATTAAATATATTTATTATTTTTTATATTTATAATAATTAATACAAACAAAAATAAAAAATTTATTTCTTTCCATGCGCAATTGAAGTTATTTTAATATTTTTAATGGTATTATTTGGGAAAGGATTTTCTCTTCTATTATTATTATTATTATTATTACTAGTCAAGTTATTATTTTTTGAGAAATTATTAACAGTAGTAACATTTGCAATATTAACACTTAAATTATTATTAATATTATTATTAATACTACTTCTTTTATCATAATAAATATCTTTATCTTCTTCATCTTCTGCTAAATTTAAATTTTCAACATTAACATTATGATTATTTTGATTAATTGAATTAATTCCAGTTGGATTTAAATATAAATTATTCATATTTAAATCATCTTCATTATTGTTATTTAATCCTTCTTCAGTATCTAAATTATTTGAACCTGTATTTATTGATTCACAATTTCCATCTAATAATATCTGGAAAACTTTTACTAAATCTGTTCTTAAAGTTTGAATTTCTATTTCATTATAATCACATGAATCTATTTTTTTTATTATTTCATCTAATGAAGATATTAAATTTTCTTTTATATTAATTAATTTTAAGTTTTCTTTTTCTGTTGAATGATATATTTTTTCCATTGATTGATAATATTGTTCTAAACTTTCATTTTCTTGTCTTTGTAAATTTATCATTTGGTTTTTTTCACTTATTTGTTGACTTAACTGTAAATTTTCATCTTCTAATTGTTTAAATTTTTCTTTTAAAGAAACATCATTTGAAGTATCAAAAATTTTTTCACTAATTCTTTTTAATAAAGTAATTTCTTTATCTTTATTAGAAACTATGTCATTTAATTCTTTAATTTTTTCTTCTGAGGATAAAAGAGGAATTGTCTTATCTGAATATTCTTTTCCATTTTGTTCTGCTTCATAAGGAATATAAATTTTATTTCTTGCACTTTGAGTTGAAGGAATTGTTAAATTCATTCTAAAATTAGAAGAATCTTTTTTATAAGATATTTTATTTTCTTCTAAAATATTTTCTAATTCATCAATATAATCATTTCTAACTTGAATAATTTGATTACTTTCACTTAATTTTTTATTTAAGTCTTGAATTTGTTTAATATACGTAGAAATACTTTCTTCTTTTTCTTTTAATTGAGAAGATAAATTGTCCATAATATCTCTTTGCTTATATAATAGTTTATTATAAGCTTCAACTTGGGCTTTACTATCTTCAATTTGTTCTCTTTCTCTTTCAATCTCCATTAATTTTTGTTCAAAATCTTTTTCTAACATCACTTGTTTTTCTTGTAAAGCATTTTTAAATTGTGGAGTTTCTTCTAATTTTTGTCCTCCTGTTATCATTTGTAAATTCATAACTTTAATTTTAGCTTCTAATTTCTGTTTTTCATCTCTTTCAATGAATAATTGTCTAGAAGCTCTTTCATAAGCTTTAATTGCATCATTTTTTGCTTTTTCTTCTCTGTTTTTCTGTTCTAATATTTCCTCGTTTGAAGCAATTAATTTAGTTTTTTCTTCTAATTCTTTTCTAATTTTTTTTAGTTCATTTTCATATTGATGAATTAAAGCATTATGATCAATATCTTCATTAATAACTGGTCTATTTTTAATGTTTTTGGCTCTTTTTGCGAAATTTAAAGTAGATAAACTTTCATTAAAAGAACATTGGGCAGGACTTATAGTAGCAATCATTGTTGTTTTACAATTACCTCCTAAACTATTTTCCAATAATCTAGTTAATTTACTATCTCTATATGGAATATGTGTTCTACCTTTTGGATCAGTTAAAGCATTAATTACATTTCCCAGAGCAGAAAGTGATTTATTTATTTTTTTACTTTCTTCTAATTGTTTCCCAGTAGCTCCTGTAACTCTAGTTCTTTCACTCCCAGCTAAATCAACTAAATTTAGTCTGCCTACTTTAGTTACTTGTTGACCATTTAAATCATTATCTCCAATTAATTGTTCTACTATAATCATAAAAACAGCATGTGATCTACTAGAAACATCATTCATATTTGTATTAGATATAGCACGACAAGAAGCACCTCTTTCTAATAAAGCATAAATATCATTAGGTCCTCTAACAGCCCATTCACTTAAATGTTCTACATATAATCCTTTTTTTTTATCTTCTCTAATATTCAAATTTTTATTTGTAGAATTTGGTTTCAATAAATCAGAAATCATTTCATTATATATTTGCAAATAAGCAGCTCTAATAATAAATTTAGTATCCCTATTAGAATTACTTTCAATATACTTAAATATATCTTCAATGGTTCTTGGAATAATCCCTCGAGAAGAATCTAAATTATCATAAGTAAAACCTTCCATTGTAAAAGTTTTCCCAGTTCCAGTTTGTCCATAGGCAAAAATAGTAGAATTATAACCTTCTAAAACAGAATAAACAGCAGGTTTGGCAGTACAATTATAAACTTCTTCTTGTGTAGTATTAATATCAAAAACATCATCAAAAGTATATCTATGCATTTGAAACATTTGAGGTGATTGAACCCATTCTCTTTGTCTTCCTGCTTCATCTAATTCCGCTCCTATATATTCTACTAATGTAACACTTTTATTTTCTTTATTTGTTAATGCTATTGAACGAAATGGAAGTCCTTTTTCCATTTCTCTTGTTAATGCTGGACGAATTCTAATTGCTACTCTCATATTATCTGTTGTGTTTTGAGAATTTAATTGAGTTGATATTGTATTTTGACTTTGAAAAGTACTTGATATAGGAAGTTGTTGAGAAGAAATAGATGGAGGTTTTAATGTTGAAGGAGTTGATTCTGAAAGAGATGATGGAATCGATTTCATTTTTTTAATTAGTTTTTATTTTTGTTTTATTTTAAATTTCACTTTTAAAATTATATTATTGTTTATTATTTATCACTAAAATATGTTTTTTTATATTTTTTCTGTGTTAAACAATTTAATAATAGTAATTAATCAATAGCCTCCTGTAATTTAAATTACTTAAAAAATTATTTATTTTTTTTCATTGATAGATATGTTAACTAATTAATTAAAATTATTTAAATTTGATTGGATTTTTTAATTCATTTCAATACAGGCTAATTTTTTTCTAATTATAAAATTGATTATTATAATAACAAATAAAATCAATATAATCTTATGAATTTTTAGAAATGAAAATACAGACTAAAATTAATTTTATTAAGATTAAAAATCAAATGATATTCATTTACACTTTTTTAACCAATTACAACTATTAAATAAGCGATATACTCATCAATGTATTGATTCATTTTTTTTCATCACATATTCGAGTCTAAATTTTTTAGTTTTCCAATTTAAAAATTTAATAATCAATATGAAATCATTTTATAAAGAAAAATATAATCAATTTATGAATTGAAAATATATATTTAAAATTCCAACAATACAATTATAAATTTCAAAACATTTTTTGTGGGGTTTATAAAAACATATATCGAATAAACTAATAAAGTTTCTGAGGTTTTTTTATTTTTCTATAACTCTTAGGAATATTTTAAATTATCAAATGATAATTATTCTCTTAATTAAAACAAAATTAAAATAATTTTTTTCACTTTAATATGAATTAATTGTTATTTTTATAAAAACTTTTGATTCAAGAATAGATTGAAAAAAGTATTTGCAAATTTAAGTATGAAATCAGATAAGAGGTATTCAAAAAAATTAGATTATATCAAACAAAGGTTATAAATAATAACAGATAATAAATATTTACAACTAAAAAGACAATCGAAAAAAAATATAATGAAAAAAAAATCTATGAAAAAATTGAATAATTTAAAATTGAGTATAAATTAATCAAAAAGATTATTTACAAATTGATGATATAGCTATTTAATGAATTTGGAATTACCATTAATTATTTTAAATATAATAATTTTTATTCATTTTATTGGTTATAAATTAATGTCTGATTCCTATATAAAGCTCAATAAACCCAAAAGAAATATAATTTACACAAAATTACAATTAAAAAGTCCAAAAAAGATTATTAATAATGAATTTCCAACAAGTCTTACAACAAGTTTAGATTCATCAAGAATTGAATCAAAATTTAATATAAACATATTTAAACTACCTAAAGCAATCAATTTATATTCTATATATAATTTATCTCTTTCAAGAAATTACAGTAATTCTCCTCATAGAAAAACTCAATTGAAATTTTTAACTAAGTTAAAAGATAATAGTTATAATGAGTCTGTTTCTGTTAAAAATAATACTTTAAATAAAACAATAAATATTCATAATGATTATATATCAAAACAAATAAAAGAAAAGAATAATACAGAAGTTGTTGATAATAATTTTGATAATTCTAATAACAATAAGATTAATTCAAATTTAAAAAGGATAAAAATTCCAAAACTAAAAAAAAATGAATCATCAAAAATTCAATGTTTGATGAGAGAAAAATTTTATAGTGATGTTAAAAAAAAAATGAGTAATAATTTTAAAAAAAATAATTTTAGTTCAGATAAAAAGATATTAAATAAAATGATTCATTTAAATCAAGTGGTATCTTTTTGGAAAGGTGTTTGTGATATAGTTCATCCTATAATCACCATTGAAAAATATAAAGAAAGTAAAAACACTTTTAATAAATTTATTAAAAATGATTCTCAAATATATTCTAAACACAAACCCTTACCTAAAATTATTACTAATTCAAAACTTTTGGAAATAAAACATAATGAAAAATTAAAAAACAAAATAAAATTTATGAAAATTTTAAAAGAAAATAAAAAAATAAACTCAGAATAATATTTTAATATTATATAATCAAGAAATAATTATAAAATGAATTAGATTTTTAAATATATAATCCAAAAAATGACTATAAAACTTGAGGAATAAAAAGAACAAATGTTTCATAAAAATGTAATATTAAAGTATATATTTTGATAAAGGAATATATTTTAAATATGGTATTCAATTTTAATCTATTCTCAAACTTACACCATATTTACCTTTTATCATACTTTTTTCATATTTTGGAAATGATATGACATAATTATATATTTCTATTAAAGTTATTGTTTTAATTTTCCTAAATAAATTTAAAAGTTCTTGAATTTGATATTTATTTCTTAATAATATTTGATTAATTGCATTTGATATATAATTAATTAAGTATCTTATTAAAGACATTAAATTTTAATATCTTGTGCATCTTTATTACATACATTAATTATTTTTCAAGAAACAAATAATTGTAAATTATTTGAAAGTGATCTTTAGAACATCTATGATGATTTTTATATTTATTGAAAATATTTAAAAGGAGTAATTCAATATTTATTAAATCTTTATTTTCTTCATTTATTTCAGAATCATTAAAATGAGAGATTATGAAATTTGAAGCAAAGTATTCCTTTTATAATTGTTTTTCCTTTTGTTTTATTTTTATTATTTGATATTTTGAATTTTTTGAAATAAATTTTATCTTTTCTTCAAAAGAATGAATTTCTTTTAATATTTTCTCTTCATTTCCGAATTTGAAAATCAGTATTTTTAAGATTACCATATGAAATATCTGAAGAATATAATTTAATATTTCTTTTAATATATTCTTTTGAATTCCATTTAAATTTAATTATATTTCATATAATAAAATAAAATGGAAAAATAAAACATAAAAAATATTTAATTAATTTCTCCAATTGAAGTAAGTGAAACAATAAAAAATCCAAAAATTAGCATAATACAACCCATAAATCCATAAAAAGTATATAAATTTTTTCTTCCAATACATTTACTAGTCCAAGGACAATGATGGTCATAACCTTCAACACAAATATTACAATCATAACAATGATTAACATTTTCATCAATTCCAACCCAAAAACAACATTCATTACATTTTCTATATTTATTTCTTGGCATTCCAAAATTTCTTCCTGAATTATTAATAGGATAACCTGGATTTAAAATGAAAGTTAAGGTATAAAAAACTTGAAATCCAGATAAAAAAATGATTCCTATTGTTTTATATAAAAGACCATTAACTGACCAAAATAAATATAAAAAAAAAATTACAACTGTATTAACTAATAATGTTAAAAATATAAACATATACCATTGAGGACCTATTATAAATAAAGGATTTCCATCTTCGTCTCCGTAAAAAAAATGGCAATTTCCTATTTTTTTATAAAAATATTTTCCAATTTTATTTATTTGTTTTGGAAAATCATCTGTTTGATTTATATTTGGAGATATTTCTCTTGCATTTTCTTCTTCGTTATTTAATTCAGAATATGGTATTTCCTTTAATGAATTTTTTTCTGATGGTTTTTTTGTGTTTATTCTAACTTTTGTTTCTTTTGGATTCATTATTTTTAACTCATTATTAATATCTAGTTGAATATCATTTTTAACATTAATATTTTCTTTTTCCATTATTACAAATTTTTTATTTCAAAAAAAACAATTTTTTAATTTAAAAATATAAAATAAAGTGTTAATAAATTGTCTTAAATTTTAACCATAATTTTTTTAAAATAATTTTTTATTTTTTAGGAAAATTCTCTTTATTTTTACATCAGGTTTAATAACTTTTTTAAAAATATATTCCAAAAATAATAATTTAATTATTCCCTAAGGACTCTATTTAATAAATATGCCAAAATGAGTCCTTAAACTTGAATATTGTTATATCATTTAAAATCATATGATTATATGAATTGATATTATTTCAAAGAAGGAGAATAAATATGAGTTGATATTATTTTAAAAGAGTTTGGATGGCACATATTTTTTATAGTAAATAATATTATTTGAATATACTTATCTTTGTAATGCGTCAATATGAGAATATCCTTCCTAAATTCCTTATCTTATTAATCATTAACTTAGGTTTCCCAAGATCTTGCCACTATTCCAAATTCCATTTTTCTATTATTCAGAAGACAATGAAAATAATCACCAAATTATTTCGAATGTTAATTCAGCTACATATATTTGAGTAAATGAAATTTTATTTAATATTATTTTGCTGTTTCTACAAAGATTTAAGGAGAAACTGAATTTTTTAAAGTGTTTACTCCAAGTTTTGCATTATTGACTTTTTCTTTTTTATATTGGAGAGTATTTCTTTTGTTTTAATTTAATATTATTGTTTTTTCTCTATAATTTTTATTATTATAAACATTTTTTATTTTTATAAAACTAATTTTCAAGAAAAACTTCGACAAATGAATTTAAATATTTAAAAATTATTTATATGAACGTATTGATAATTATACTTCAATTGAAAGATCAATGGTATTGTCTGCTATCTCTGTTTCAAATTGATTATTATTTTAGTTTTTTGAATTTTTTTTAATATTTTTTTTATTTTTCAAAATAATATTTATTTAAAGATATATAAAATTCTTATATTTAATTTTGATTTCATCAAAACCAATTTATTTATTATTTAATTGATGAATCTATAATAATTAAAATTTTATAATTTACCAATTTAGTTCAGACAAAATAATTCTTGATATTAAATATTTACCATTTTATATCTTTTACGTACAATCTAAAGAATAATTTAGCATAAATACAATAAAAGACAAAACAATACAATATATAACTTTTATTCAATCTACATAATTCATTTTATACTTCCTTTATAAAAATTACCTCCAAAATTCCTTTTATATTAATTAGTTCTTTTTTTATTCGTTAGGGGATTTATTTAAATTATTATAATTTCTATTGTCGGTACTTTCAATTAAATTATTATTTATTTCAAGTTCATTTTCTGAGCATTTTATTGAAATCATTTTTTTTGAACTTAAATTTTGATTTTCAAAATAGGATTTATGTAAAATATCAAAAAAAGAAGAAGGTTTTTTAGTTTTTGGAGTACCATAAACAGGAGAATCATTATTAATTATAGTTTTCATATTCATATTATTAATATTATTAATTAATGATAAAGATTGATTATTCTCAGATACATTAGGAAAATTAAATCCTAAATAATTATTTAATTTACTCAGTCTATTAAGATGAAAAATAGATTTTTTAGAATCTCCCTTTAAATTTTTAAATGAACTTAATTTTTGGACATTCGGAGAAAAAGGACTATCATTTCCATCATTGTAAAATGGAATTGTATATATTATAAATTCTAATATTGTACTCAATCCTGTAACCCTTGCTTTTATTTTTTCAAAATTTTTATTTTCTTTTAAAATATCAGCTAATTCATAACCTAATAATCTTAATGAAAAAGTATCTAACATTTCCTTATAAAAAATATTTTCTCTATCATTTTCAGGTGGATAATTATTAATAAATATAGCAACTGTATACATTGTTTCATATTCATAACAGTAAAAACCTGTTTTTATTAATTTTGATATTTCATTAATTCCTCCTTTTTTAGTATTTACAGTATGTTCAATTTTTTTATACATTTCATTTAATATAATTTTTTCTGTTCTTTGAGGATTTATTGTATATAAAACATATTTGCTTAACCATTGAAATAATAAAGCAATTATAATTTTTAAATTTTCTAATTTATCAAATAAAACCCAATTTGCATTATTAATGCTTTCTTTTAATGTATTTAAAATTTCTTTCGTTTCTTTTGTCAAAGAATTTGGAGAATAATCTTTTATAATTTTATATATATGAACATTTCTTAATTTAAATTTCCTAGCAATTACAACAATTTTTTCAAGACATTTAATTAATAACATAGGAACAATACCATAATTTAATTGATCTTCTCCGCATAATAATTCTTCTTGGAATCTTAAAAAAGTCTCAATTTTTTCTTTATGATTATTATCATCAAATAATCTTCTAATATGAGAGATATAACCATAGAATTTAGCACAAAATTGTTTTTGCATTTTAGTTTCAATACATTTATTTCTATGTTTTTTAACATTTTTAATAATTTCATCCACATTACATTTAGTATTATTATATATAAGATAACAAGCAATAACAACACCAGTTCTTCCATAACCAGCATGACAATGAACTAAAACTTTTTTATTGTCTTCTCTTACCATAACAGTCATTTCTTTTACAATATCCATCATAAAACCTAAGGTTGAAGGAATACTCATATCTTTCCAACCATATAATCTACATAATATATCATTTCCTGTAAAAATTGAAGGATTATAAGAAAAGCCACTTGATGTTAAATGATATGCATTAGGACCACAAAAAGGATGTTCACCTTCTCTTTCTAAATTAATTATTAAACCAATATTTTTTTCTTTAAATAATTTAACTAAATTATATTTATTTATTAAAACTTCACTTGGCCTTTGTGATGCTATTATATCATCTGTTATATAATTTGAATTTAAACCTATTATAGCATTATTGTTATTTATATTATTTAAATAATTTTCATGTTTACATTCTTTACCTCCACAAAAAAAACAACGTAATTTATCTTTCAACCCATATATTTTATGATTATGTGATAATCGATTTTCTGAACTTTTTTTTTGAATTTTGCTTCTTTCTGGATTTATTCCTTCAATTGTTGATTTAAGATTATCATAAAAATCATTTGATCTAAATGGAGATGAAATTTGGTAATTATTGCTATTTATTTGAAAAATACTATCATTTAATTTTATAAATTCACTTTTTTCTTGAATTATTTGATTTACTTCATCTGATATTCTACGCTCTTTTCCATATTTTGCTTTTTTATTTTTAAAGCAACATGTAAACAATTGTAATTTCATTTACAATTTTTTTTAATTTATTTTTTGTAAACATTTAAAAAAATAATGTTAAAAATATTTTTATGTCTTTTATTGTTTTTTATTAGAATATTACCTTATATCAATTCTGAAATAAATATTCTTAGTCCACCATTATTATCAGAGAAAATAAAAAATTTATATAAAATTAGTAACAATATATATAAATAAAAAATAGCAATACCCTCCGAGATAGGAAATTTTGGAGAAATTCCTTTTGGAAAAAAAATATTAGGAGAAATAATAATATTAAAGCAAACAGATGGAACAAATTATTGGTGTGATTATAAAAAAACTAAGCCATTAATAAATGAAAAAGGAAAAGTAACTGAATATATTCCAATAATTCTAGCAGATCATTCAACGAAATGTAAATATGCAATGAAAGCTTATAATATTCAAAAAAGAGGAGGTAAAGGTATGTTATTAGTTTATAATTCTAATGAAATTGATGATAATGATTATAATGTTGATGATCCTATTGGAGAAAAAGTAGAAATACCAAGTATGATTATTCCTAAAGATATTGGTAATATTATTAAAGAATTTATTTATGAAAATCCTAAAGAAATAGTTACTGTTTCATTGAAATTTTCAGGGGTGTTAAAAAATGGAAAAGTTGAAATTGAACTTTATTATAGATCAGATGATTTTAAAGCACTTAATTTTTATAAAGAATTTGAATATTTTAAAGAGAAAATGGAATCAAAATTAGAATTTACTCCAAGATTAAAATATAATGTATATGAAAATGAACAAACATCAAATGAATTATCATCAAAATCTAAAATTCCATGTATAAAAGATAAACCTTTTTGTGTTAATTCAGAAAATGATTTAGAAATTGATAATCCAAGATTAATTTTATTAGAAAATTTAAGACAAAGTTGTATTCATGAAATATTTCACATTAGTTTATTTTGGGATTATATGGTAAATTTTTCTGATAAATGTGCAGATTATGATAATCCAAAATTTAATGAGGAATGCTCTAATGAAATAATTAAAAATTTAAACTTAGATTTATCTGAAATAAATTCATGTATGAAAGATTTAATAGATGGAGATAATAAAATTGAAGAAGATTATAACCAATATAATAAAAAGAAAATTTTTTCTATTCCGGAATTAACAATAAATGGAATTAAATATAAAGGAAGATGGTCAGGAAAAAGTATATTTAAAACAATATGTAATGGATTTATTGAAGATAATCAAATTTGTTCATCTTTAACACCTGATGAAGTAAAATATCATAATTTATTTGGATTCAATATGATAGTTTTAATTTCTTTTGGTATTGTACTTTTGATTTTTTTTTCAATATTATGTTATAGAAGAATGTTCCTTAATGCTTTTGAAGATACATTAGATGATAAAATTAGAGGACAAGCTTTAAAAGCCATCACTCAATATGAAGCTTTTAAAGATAGAGGAAGTACTCATAAATTAGAAATGGTTTAATGAATAATATTTTAAATAAATAATATTTATTATAACTATAATTTTTTTTTTATACTAATTTAATTTTTCATTTAAACAAAGATGGATAATGAAAGTGAAATTAATAATAATTATGAAGATGGAAATTTAAACGAAGATAATATAAAAATGTTAGAAAAAGAACTTGATGATTATATAAATGATGATGAACTTTTATATGATAATGAAGAACAAAAACAAATTGAGATAAATCATGAAAACAATGAAGATAATAAAAGAACATTAGTTTCTTTAAAAAATCAAATTGAAAATTTGAAAAATTTATTAAATGATAAAAGAGATGAAATTGATAAAATTAATAATGAAAAAAATAATTTAAAACTTTCTCTCCTTCAATTACAAGAAGAAATGTTTACAAAAAATCAAGAATTTCAAATAAAAATGTCTCAAATGGAAGAAAAGGTTAATAATGCTATATTATCTAAAAAAGATTTAGAAAAGAAAAATAATGATTTAAATTATAAAATAAATGAATTAAATACGAATAAAAAAATGAATCAAATGAATGATAAATTTAAATTAGAAATATCTAAATTAAAATCTAAAATAGAAGAAAGTGAATTAAATGGGAATAAACTTATGATTGAAAATAGAAATTTAAAGCAAAAAAATGAACATTTAAAAGAAAAGTATGAAAATGAGGATAATATACTAAAAAAAATTCATAA
>JAEEGI010008457.1_pt1 | contig 22734 bp, 15 predicted proteins | sample 8958751 | NCBI WGS metagenome assembly JAEEGI01 (sample SAMN16246545, study PRJNA631951) | gut metagenome | biome: gut microbiome; feature: rumen; material: KS-attached | host: Bos | place: Iran: Karaj | collected 2018-10 | reverse complement strand
TGATTATGACCGCAAAGATAATTTCAAATCCGTTCGCACCAAAAACCGACTTAACTAACTGAATTTCAATAATTTCAAAGAACTTTTATGATTTTTTAGTGGACACTAATGTAGATCACCATAGGATGTTTAATTGATTCAGCATCCTATGAGTTAACAACGGACTCAAACTGCGATAAAATGATACTAAATTCAGTTTTAATTTTTTAGATTAAGTTGAGAAGATTCACTCAAGCAGCGATGAAAAGGTGTAAGAAGAATGCAGAGATAATCTGTATTGTTATTAATCTGTTTTCCTTTGGTTGTGATTGCTATTAGTTTGTAAACAATTCCACTGAAGACACTGGAATTACAGTGATGGTTGATCTCCTTGGTTTTGCCCATGAGATTGATAAGTAGCAGAGAAATAATAATGGATAGACCATGTTAGAGATGTTATCATCAATAGACTGGAAGGTGTAAACCTTGTTCTGGTTCGAGTCCAGATACCAGTACTTATCCTGTGAGTGAGCAGTTTGCAAATTGTAAAAAGTTTTCCTCAAATTTCACCTTGTTAAATATTATGCGTACATTTGCAGGTGTTCTTTAGCCTAGATCTGCTGTGTGGTATTGAAGATGGGCGCATAGCGTGGAACCGTTGATTTTAGCAAGAGTAGAGACAAAGCTTGCTATGACTTTGATTTAGGTTTGCAAGAAAGAGGAAAACCGAAAGGTCAACCTGTGACAAAAGGACATTTCTTTTGAAGACTAAAATTCAATACTAATACTTATGATAATAACGATAACAACTAAAATCATATTTATATGAAAATTATTACAAACAAATTATTCTTGATGCTATTGATGGTTTTATGTGCCAATTCAGCTCATGCCTCTTACGACTTTTGGGTTGACGGCATTTACTATGATGTAAATGGCTCAGAGGCCAAAGTAACGTGGGGTTACAACTATAACTCATATAGCGGTAGTGTTACCATCCCGTCCACTGTTAACTACAAGGGAATCACGTACTCCGTTACCTCCATAGGTTCCTACGCATTCCGTGAGTGTACAGATCTGACTAGTATAACTATTCCTGAATCTATAACCTCCTGTAATCAAGATGCCTTTTTAGGCTGCAACAGCCTGTCTATTGTCAACATAACAAGTATTGCCGCATGGTGTAGAATCAATTTTTATGGGACGTCCTCGAACCCACTTTATTATGCTCACCATTTATATTTAAATGGTTCTGAAATAATCGACTTAGTAATCCCCAACTCCGTCACTACCATCGGTGCTTATGCGTTCTCGAGGTGCAGCTACTTGACCAGCGCTAGCATTCCCAACTCCGTCACATCCATCGGCTCTGCTGCGTTCTCGGGGTGCAGTGGTTTGACCAGCGTAAACATCCCAAACTCAGTCACTACTATCGGTGCTTCTGCGTTCTATGGCTGTACTGGCATAAATAACGTGACCATCCCCAACGCTATTACATCAATAGGTGTCAAGGCATTTTGGAACTGTTCTGCATTGGAAACACTTAATTACAATGCCGAGGATTGCGCTGATTTCACTCCTCTTGAAGAAAATGACTTTTATTACAGTCCGGTTTTTTATAATACAAATATCTCAACAATTAATATCGGTGATGAGGTAAAGAGAATTCCCGCATATTTCGCAAATAGTTTAAATCAGTTGACCAACATTACCATCCCTGACTCTGTCACGACCATCGGTCGTGATGCATTTGCGAACTGCTCTGCATTAGAAACGGTTAATTTTAATGCTGTAAATTGCGCTGATTTTTATGATTATTATGATTATAAAAGAACTTTGGTTTTTTATAATACAAATATCTCAACAATTAATATCGGTGATGAGGTAAAGAGAATTCCCGCATATTTCGCAAAAAGTTTAAATCAATTGACCAACATTACTATCCCCAATTCAGTCACTACTATCGGTGCTTCTGCGTTCTATGGCTGCACTAGCATAGATGGTGTCACTATCCCTAAATCAGTTACAGCTATAGGAAAAGATGCGTTTAACTGCACGGGGATCACCTATGTCAACATCACTGATATTGCTGCATGGTGTAAAATCAATTTTGATAATTATACAGAGTATCCGTATTACAACACATCAAATCCTCTAAGTATTGCTCATCATTTATATGTTAATGGATCTGAAGTGATCAACTTAGTAATTCCGAACTCTGTTACTTTCATCAACAGAGATGCGTTCATGGGTTGTAATGGTCTGATAAGTTTAACCATTCCCAATTCTGTCACTTCCATCGGTTCTTATGCGTTTGCTCGCTGTAGTGGCCTGACTAATGTGTCCATCCCCAACTCAGTCACTTCCATCGGTTCTTATGCGTTTGCTCGCTGTAGTGGCCTGACTAATGTGTCCATCCCCAACTCAGTCACTTCTATTGAAACCTATGCGTTCTCTGGAAGTGGCCTAACCAACGTGACAATCCCCTACTCCATAACCACCATCAATGATTATGTGTTTAGCGGCTGTACAAATCTAATCAATGTAAAACTCCCCAAGACTCTAAAATCTATCGGAAACTACGCCTTTTCTGGCTGCAGTAGTTTGGCGAGTGTAACTATCCCCAATTCTGTCACGACTATCGGGAACTATGCGTTCAGTGCCAGTGGACTGACTAACATAACCATCCCAAACTCTGTCACTACGATCGGCTATTCTGCATTTAGATACTGCACTGGTTTAAAAAGTGCGACAATAACAAGCCATTTAACCTCTTTGGGTGATTATGCTTTCTCTGGTTGCAGTGCTTTGTCTTCCTTTACATGTATGCCCGAATCACCTCCAATTTTTGACAACAGCAATAGCTTCAACACATATAATACAACCAGCCTATATGTGCCGCGTTCAGGTGTTGAGAATTACAAAACACATACGAATTGGAGACGATTTTCCAAGATTTATGAGTTCATCGGGTATTTCACTGTTCCTGACGTGAATGTGAGCAAAGGTAAAACGGTTGTTGTTCCTGTCTCAATGACCAATGAGACAGATATCATCGGATTCCAAACTGACATCTATCTCCCCGAAGGATTTGAGTTTGTTAAAGATGGAGCGGACTATGTTGTAGATCCTTCTGACCGTATGGCTCGTGACCACTCAATTATGTGTAATATCTCTGAAGACGGAGCATTGAGGGTGTTGTGCTTTTCACCGACCAATAAGGTAATCAGCGGAAATGAAGGTGAACTATTCTACGTAACCATCAAGGCTCCCGCAGATTCAGTAGGCGACTTCTCGCTATGCTTCAAGAATACCATCCTAACTACAAGTGATGCTGAGGAGTTGCTGTCACCCGATGCCTACACTAACATTAACGTGATTCCTTACCTGCCTGGTGATGCCAATGGAAATGGCGAGGTTTCAGTCATCGACATCGTTACCGCTGCACAATACATCATTTTCCAGAATCCAGACCCGTTCCTATTTGAGGCTGCGGACCTGAACAACGATGAGCAAATCACAGTAACCGATCTTGCTCTCATTGCCAATCTCATTCTCTACCCGACAAAGAATGCGCCAAAACGTGTGCCTACATTTGATTTATCTGATAATCAAATTCAAGGAAACGATATACAATTGAATGTTGGTGAAACCCGAACTGTCACATTAACGCTTGATAATGTGGAAAAGTATTCCGCATTCCAGATGGATGTGAAGTTGCAAAGCGGCTTGAAAGCCAATAATTTCAGAATAGCAAATCAATCTGGCAGTCATAGATTAGTCACAAGTGAAGAAAAGGACGAAATGATTAGAGTCTTGTGTTATTCTCCCTCGGCGGCAGCCCTTGACAAAGATGAAAAGACACTGATGACATTCGATGTCACGGCTACAGGCAGCATTGGAGGTAATATCATCATTGATGGCGTCGAGTTGGTGACCACCACATGTCAGCCAATTCATCTTGCCCCACTTGTCATTGACGTGAAAAAAACCAACACAATCAATGAGATTTCCAGTGGTAAGATTATATCTCAGATTGAATATTACAACCTTGCCGGGCAGAAACTTGCTGAACCGACTCAGGGCGTAACTATCGTCGTTACCACCTACACCGACGGTTGTCGTTCAGCCCAAAAAGTCGTTCTGTGATATCAAAAACGGACAAAAAATGAAGCGTTTATTATCATTGACGATTGGTCTCATTGTGGCATTGTGGTGTGCCGCAATTGATAGATTTTACATAGAGGACTTCACGATATCTTCTGGCGAGACTCGCACAATCAGTATATTGCTTGAAAACGAGATAGAATATACTGCTTTCCAAAGTGACATCTATTTGCCCGAAGGCTTATCGGTGGAGATGGATGGTGATTACTACGTGTTTGAGCTCTCTGACCGTAAAGCCCGCAGCCACATATTAAGCACTGCTGTTCAAAATGATGGAGCCATAAGGCTGCTCTGCTATTCAAGTTCAGTGAGTCCATTTAAAGGGTCAAGCGGTGCACTGGTATACATGAATGTCATTGCAAGTAATGACTTTGTCGGTCCCAAGACCATATTAATCAAGAACACCCGATTTGGAACCACTACAGGCCAAGAGATTCAATTTCCCGATGAAATATGCAATGTGACATCATCTTCGCCATCCTTACGTGGTGATGTGAATGGTGACGGCGAGGTGAACATCGCCGACATCAATGCGGTCATCGACATGATTCTTTCAGGCAGATTCGACACTAAAGGCGATGTAAACGGAGACAGTGAGATAAACATTGCTGACATCAATGCAGTAATTGACCTCATCTTAAGTAATTAGTGATGGAGTATAGGTTAATAATGGTCGCTTTTCTTGGAATCTAAATGGTTTTATTAGGTATTTGCGGGAATCAAGGGCCTAGACTACCTTTGCAGCAAATATTTAAATATTAAATAATTATGAAGAATAAAATATATAAAAAACCTTTACAGACGATGTCCAATGAAGCGTTAATTGATATGACCAAGAATTGTGCCATTGATATTCATTTTCATGATGGTCGTCTTACACAGTTATGCATAAATGATTTGCGGAGTTTTGATAAGGAGAGTTCTATATTCTCCACAAGAACAGGAATAGAGATAAACCTTCATGAATTAGATTATATTGAGGTAAATAATGGAAAATAACTTATACATCGATGGAACTATTTGATGAAATAGACTAACCACAATAGGCTCAGTATCATTTGGGACCTAAATAAACGCATAAAACCCGCTAAATGTTAGCGGGTTTTGTTGTCTCTGTGCGCCTGATAGGACTCGAACCTACACAACCGGAGTTACCAGATCCTAAGTCTGGCGCGTCTACCAATTTCGCCACAGGCGCGGGCTTTTTTGCGGGTGCAAAGATAGGCTTTTTTTAGTTAATAGAGAACAGTTAATAGAGAATAGTTTTATTTTCTCTTGGTTTCTGGCTGGAGAGCCATTCCTTTATCAACTGGTTTATTGGCCTTGCTGCTGGATGTCGGCGAGGATTTGCTTGAGTTGCTCGTCGGCTTGGGTGAGCTTCTTGCGGCAGATGTCAAGGAGTTCCTTGCTGCGCTTGGTGTAGTCGGTCAGGTTGTCGATGCTGCACTGTGGATCCTGCATCTTCTGCACGAGTTGCTCAAGCTCGGTCACGGCTTGGGTATAGGTCATTTGAGTGTTCTCTTCCATATGTTTTTTTAGTTTTAAACTACTAATTACACGAATTAAACTAATTTGGCATCCGCATACCTATTGTTTCAAATTTCACTAATTGCGGCTGCTTTCAAAAACCACGAATTTCTTTATTGAGAGCATCGGCTCTTGAGTGGCCAGGCCCTACATTATTCCTTGGCAGCTGTTATGGTAGTTACTGTGGCGTCGGCATTGCCCTCGGCGAACTGTACCGAGATCATATCACCGGGGTGTAGCTGGTCGGCTGTGGTGACGCATTTGTCGCCACGTCTCACGAGGGAATAGCCTCGCTGCAAGGTGTTGACGGGTGATAGCAGTATCGCCTTGTCGCCCAAAGCCACCAAGCGTTGCTGCTCGCGCTGCAAGGCCCGAGACACGGCGTCGCCCATACGTTCAACGGCCCGTTCCAGACGCGTGCGCTGGTTGACGATGAGGCCCTGGGCAGCAAAGGGGATATTCCTGGCATGATTGTCGAGCCTGATGCGGTTGGTGTCGATCAGGTGACGTGCCGCAGCGGGTATCATGGTGGTAAAAAATGCCAGATGCTCCCGGGCTTGACTCACGGTGTCGCGCACGGCAGTCACGACAGCATCCTGCAACTCGTCAAGATGGGCCAACGCTGTAGTACCACGCTGGATGAGGGTCTCGGCAGCGGCGGTCGGTGTCTTGACGCGCAAGGCAGCGACATAGTCCAGTACCGTCACATCGCGCTCGTGCCCGATGCCCACAATGACGGGAATCGGGAAATTAGCAACATAGGACGCCAAGTCATAGTTGTCAAACGAGTTGAGCTCAGAAGTCGCTCCACCGCCACGGATAATGACCACGCAGTCAAACAAGTCGATGTGCCGGTTGATGCGGTCCATGGCTGCCATCACTGTGGGCACCGTCTGCGCACCCTGCATGACGGCATTGAACAGGCAGGTATAGAACTGCAAGCCATAGGGGTTACCCGTCAACTGGTTCATGAAGTCGCCATAGCCTGCTGCCCCCTCGGCCGAAATGATGGCGATGCGCTGTGGTACTGCGGGCCACGGCAGTTCCTTATTCAGGTCGATGATACCCTCGGCAGTGAGGCGGTTGATGATTTCCTGCCGCTGACGTGCCATGTCACCCAGGGTGTAGTTGGGATCGATGTCATTGATGACGACCTTCATGCCATAGAGGCTATGGAAATTGACTGTCACCTTGACCATCACCTTCATGCCCGTGGCAAGTACTTGGCCAGTGGATCTCAAGAACTTGTTATACAGGTCCCTGTAGGTACCCGCCCAGATGGCGGCTCCAATCTTGGCGATGGTAGTGCCACGGTCATCCTTCTCGATGAGCTCGGTATAGCAATGCCCACTGCGATTGAGGCGCAAGTCGCTGGTCTCGGCGATGACCCACTGGTTCTGTAGGCTGGGCACGCCATTGACCTGCCTCTCGATGCGAGCGTTAAACTCACTCAGAGTCATTCCTTGGGGCTGATCAGAAAAAAGAGACGGCTGCTGCATGGTTACTTCTTGACAGGCTTGATTTTCAGTCCATTGAATTGGTAACTGATCGACGGCTTGAAGTGCTCGGCAAAACGCTTGTATTCAACGGGAGCGAGGAATTGCTCCAACCCATGCGTTGCCTCGATGATGTCGTGGTTCTCGCCCTTGAACGTGAGTTGCACGAGCGGGAAAATCATCACCGCCTCGAGGTCGGCACGCTTCTCGGGCGACATCTTTTTCACGATGAAATCGTCGATATCAGGCATCTTGAAGAGTTTGTCGCTGGTATAACGCTGCCAGTGGACATTCCACTGCGTGAGGCGGCTATCGGGCACAGGAGTCAACACCGTCTCAATGACGGTGATGACAGTGTCCTTGCCCACGGTCCTCATGCGCATCTCCACGACACGGCTGGGGCTGGTCTGCATCTTGAGGTAAGAGCTATCCAGTTCCAGCAGCCGACTCTCGCCCACCAAGTTGTTCTGGATGTCAACAACTTGTCCGCTGTTGTAGTAGTCCACCATATCCAACCGGTGGGTCTTGGTCAACAACGGGAAAATCCTGCCAGGCTCCAACGCCAGCAGATCGGTAATCGTGCGTGCCACACCCGTCGATGGCAACAGTGCCAACGACAAGGCAAAAATGGTCAGAAATCTCCTCATTCTCACTCAGCAAAAATGCGTTTTAAACATGGTGGACCCACACTTGACAGCAAGTCCACCATGTCAATGGTTTAATGGCAACTAATTCTTAGTGCCATACTGCTTCTTCACCTCGGGCAGCCACTTCTTGATGTCGGCGATACGGGTGGCATGGCTCGGGTGCGAGCTCATGAACTCGGGCGGCTCCTGGGTCGTGGTGGCTGCCATCTTCTGCCAGAAGGTCACTGCCACGTCGGGGTTGTAACCGGCGATGGTCATCAGCACGAGTCCCATCTTGTCGGCCTCGCTCTCATGCTTGCGCGAGAAGGGTTGCATCACGCCATACTGTGCACCCAGGCCATAGACCTGCTGTGCAATCTGCTGTGTGGCGGCACTCTTGCCACTGGTGAAGATGCCGATGGCATTGGCACCATATTCGGCAAGTACCTGCTGGCTCATGCGTTCATTGCTGTGTTTGGCAATGGCGTGAGCCACCTCATGGCCGATGACGACAGCTAGCTCATCATCGCTGCTGACGAGGTTCATGATGCCCTCATAAACCACGATTTTGCCACCAGGCATACACCAAGCGTTCACCTCGTCACTCTTGACGAGGTTAAACTCCCAAGCGTAATTCTGCAACTCGCTTTCCAGACCGGCATACCTGAGATAGGCCTCGGTCGCTTGAGCGATGCGCTGTCCCACACGGGTAACCTGGGCGCTCTGGGTCTTCTTGGTGGAAATGGTCGCCGTCTGCATGAAGCTGGCGTACTGCTGTAGACTTGCTGCCAGCACCTCCTGGTCACTTACAAGGTTTAACTGTTTGCGGCCGGTAATAGGAACCGAACCACAGCTGGTGAGCAGCATAGCTGCTACTGCCAACATTGCGATAATCTTTTTCATAATCGACAGATTTTTAGTTATACATTAAATCGGTTATTGACAATCAATGGGTCTGAACGACCTCGGTGGGCGGCAGGGTCTCGTTGCGACGGTCGATGGCCTCAACGACGCGTGTAGCGAGTTGCTTGAAAGCCACACCGCTCACATCGTTCATGCGCACGACGGGCTGTCCGTCATCGCTGCCCTTGCAGATGCTGGCTACCATCGGAATCTGTCCCAGCAGCTCCACGTTCAAGGTCTCGGCAAGTTGCTTGCCACCATCATGCCCGAAGATATAGTACTTCTCGTCAGGGTGAGCGGCAGGCGTGAACCAGGACATATTCTCGACAATGCCCAGCACAGGAACATTGACATGTTCACCCAGGAACATGCTGATGCCCTTGCGGGCGTCGGCCAGTGCCACCTGCTGCGGTGTGGTAACCACGATAGCGCCCGTAATAGCGAGCGTCTGTACCAGCGTCAGATGGATGTCGCTGGTGCCAGGAGGCAGGTCGATGACAAAGTAGTCCAACTCGCCCCAGTCGGCTTCGTTGATAAGTTGGCGCAGGGCATTGCTAGCCATAGCGCCGCGCCACAGGATAGCTTTCTCCTTGTCCACGAGGAAGCCCAGCGAAAGCATCTTCACGCCATATTTCTCCAGAGGGATAATCAGGTTCTTGCCGTCCACCTCGTGCATATAGAGTTGCTCGTCCTCGGCGCCGAACATCTTGGGCATTGAGGGGCCGAAGATATCAGCATCCAGCAATCCCACGCGGTAGCCTTGCAGCGCAAGTGCCACGGCCAGGTTGCAGGCGATGGTGGACTTCCCCACTCCACCCTTGCCAGAGCTGACGGCGATGATATTCTTCACACCAGGCAACGGTTTTTCTATTTTGCGTACAGGGTTGTCTTGTGCGGTCTTCACTCCGATGTTGCCCTTGATGTCCACGTTACCACCCACATGGGCGAGGATAGCAGCCTCGGCAGACTTAACAACACTCTTGATAAAGGGGTCGGTGGGCTTCTCAAAGGTAAGCGAGAAGCTGACATGGTTACCGTCGATGCGAATGTCATCGTTTACCATGCCCATCTCGACGATGTCTTTTCCCGTTCCGGGATAGCGCACGGTGCGCAGGGCGTCTAATATTAGATTCGGATAAATAGTCATATTTAGTTTTTAGTTGTTAGTTGTCAGTTGACAGTTTTTAGTTGTCAGTTATTGGTTTCTTCTTGGTTGGGCATCAGTTGCGGCATCTGGATGTAGCCGCGGTTGTAGCTACGGTAGGTGTCGGGCTCGATGTCGATGTCGGGTTCAATGAGTTCCACGCCGTGAGGCAGAGCAAAACGGATGTACTTGATCGTCAATCCGCGTTGCAGCCACTGCATCTCATAGTGCGTCTTGATGTCCAGGATGTCATCGGCCAAGCCGCTGGCATACAAGTCATCGGTATCGGCTGTCACGGGCAGATGGTTTTCCTCGACCAGCGCATGGGTATAGGTGTAGAGGAAGGGACTGTCGGTCTTGAGGTGCACCGTGCCGCCGTCGCACAGGATGTGCCGGTAGTTGTCGAGGAAACGGGTTGATGTCAGTCGCTTGTTCACCTTCTTCATCTGCGGGTCAGGGAACGTGATCCAGATTTCGGACACCTCATCGGGGGCAAACATGCGGTCGATCAGCTCGATGCTCGTTCTCAGGAAGGCCACATTGGGCAATCCAAGTTCGGTCGCCATCTTGGCACCGGTCCACATGCGAGCGCCCTTGATATCCACACCGATGTAGTTCTTGCCAGGGAAGCGTTGTGCCAATCCCACGGCATATTCCCCCTTGCCACAGCCCAGCTCCAGCACGATGGGGTTGTCATTCTTGAAATACTGCTCATTCCACTTGCCGCGCATGGGGCAGCCCCCCTCCTGGGTCACCACCGCAAAAGGGAACTGGAACACACATTGCATGCGTTCCATGTCGGCAAATTTCTTGAGTTTATTCTTTCCCATGATATCCAGTTTGTCATCAATAGGTTCAACGGATGGCAATCTTGTGGCTCTTGCCGTTGAGCACGACCACATAGTAGCCTGATTCCATCTGGTAGCGGGTTACGCCATCGGTAACACTGATGTTGCGTGATGTGCCGTTGACGGCGACTACCTGAGCCTCGCCGTCGTTACGGCTCTGGATGCACAGTGTATGGCCTTCAACCCACAGGCGGTCGCTGTCGGCATTCAGATCCTCGATACCGCTGCTGTTAGTCACGCGAGCAGTGCAATCGGCGAGATGCCAGCCCGTGTTATAGTCGTCGGCCAGGACAATGTTGTTCAAAGTAATCTGGCTTTCGGCAGCGAGGGCATCATCGGCACGCACGATGATTTGGAGAACGGCCACTTCGTCAAGAGGCTCCTTGTCCATCGAGTAGAGCAGCAAGCGTGTGGTAGCTCCGTCCACGTCACGACGTTCAATCTTGTGGCCCTGTGCCGAACGCACCTCAACAAGGCTCAGCCCCTGCGGCAGCATGAGGTCGCACTGCAGAGCGCTGTAGGCCGATGCCTGGTCAACCGCCACATTGATGGAACGCTGTTCACCGGGGTGTAAATCCACATCATCGATGTGCAACTGGTTATCGGTATCAATGATTGCCGGAGCATGACTGCCAGCCGACAGGATGATGTCCTGAACCTCATTGATATCGGCAATACCGATTTCGCCGTCACCGTTGACATCGGCACGCAGCATCGTCATATCGTCAAATTTTCCGCCCAGGATAATGTCGATCAACGTGTTGACATCGGCGATATTCACCTCGCCATCGTTGTTGACATCGCCACGGAGCCAAGAAATCTCATACAGGAAGTCTCTCCACTGGTCAGCGACCTGATAGCGCTCTTTGGACTCAGCAGGAACCGTCAGCGGGATGGCCTTCTGGTTCACACCGGCCCATACATCAGTCCCGAGCTCAGGCACTTCGATGGCATTACAGGTGAGCGCCGTCATGCCTGTCATGCCCGCCATCGCATAGGAGCCAAGCCAAGTCATGGTGGCAGGTAGCTCCACGACCGACATGGTTGAGACATTATAGAGGGCGTAATCACCGATTCGTTGAATGCCATTCAGGTTAAGGCCATTGTCCAATGACGTTCCTGCCAGCAGGAAGTCGTTCAATTCCGTCACACGGCCTCCCAGGTTAACCTGAGTCAGGTCCTCGTCATAGAGGAAAGCGGCATCGCCTACCGTTGTCACGCTTGTGGGCAGTACTGCACTCGTGAGCGGCATCAAGACAAAGGCCCCGTCACCGATGGTTGTCAACTTCTTATTGGCGGTCAAGTCCAGCTGTGTGATAGCAGTACCCGCCAGGGCGCGCTCGCCGATAACTTGTGTATTAGGACCAAGCGAAACCGTCGTCAGTTTGGGGCAATCCAGCAGCGCCGTGGCTTCAAGCCGTTGCAGCTGACTTCCGGATTTCACGCCCAAGTGCCTGAGTGAAGAGCAGCGCATGAAGGCGCCCTTGCCCACTACCCTCACGCTGGCAGGCAACGTAACCGAAGCAAGTGACGTGCAACCAGCAAAGGCATAGTCACCGATGCTGTCGAGCGCTGTAGGCCAAACCACGTTGGACAACTTGTGGCAGCCAGTAAAAGCCGCTTCACCGATAGACTTGAGCGTTGACGGCAGCTTCACGCTGGTCATGCCCATTCCGGCAAAGGCTCCCACAGGGACCTCGTCGGCGGCAAAACCATCCTGCCAATAGCGCTGATACAGCATCGAGCACGGCACAACCTGCACGTTCGTCAAGTCAATTGACGTGAGTTTCTTCATGTTGTCCACGATAAAATAGAAATCCCTTGCATCCATGGTACCCGTTACAACGAGTGTGCTGGCGTTCAAGTCGGTCACTCGTTGGGACAAGTCGCCCGCACTGTTCTCTACTTCGACAGCAGGGACCTGCAACGCCATGAGGGCTATGATGGCAGCAATGATAATCCTTTTCATTATTTTTCTGTTTTTATTGATAATCATATTCATACACACCAGCTCAAGCTCCACATTTCTGCCCAGAGGGTCAACAGTGGAGCGAGAACACACTGGTTAAATGTGCAAATATAGTGCTTTTTCAATAAAGTACACTCTTTTTTACCAAAAATTGACGATTAAGAGCCTTGTCAAAACAGGCCAACCATCCCATAACTTGCCGTTACAATATATTGCAGGCGGCACCCCACAATCGGGTGTCGCCTGCATATTTCCTTATTGATGGGCTATTGCCCTAATGTCATTTTCAACGCAGGACCTTGCGGGTCGAGATGCTGCCGTCGTTGTAACGGGTCACAACGATGTTGATGCCCTCGAAGGGCTTGCTGCTCTCAACACCCATCAGGTTGTAGTAGTGCTCACTAACCACGTTCTTTGTTGCATTCAGCTCGATAACAGCAGTGGGAGTACCACCATTGGACATATCCAGAGGATAGATCACGTAGCTCTGGCTCGGAGTACCGGGTTCGGCTGTACCCTGAGGAGCCACAGTCAAGCGAGTGCTGTTGGGTTTCATCACTACAGCATGGAACTCATAGGCCATGTTCGGCACGAGGTCAGTGGGACGACCATAAACGAGAGCCGAGCTCTCATTGGGATCGATACCCGTGCAGTTGTAGGACCAGTTCACCCGGAACGTACCGTTCAGGTGCCAAGCATTGATGTTCTCATTCTCCTTGTGCTCGGTTTGGTAAACCGTGAAGATGTCCTCATCACCACCGTTCCAAACGGCCCAGATGTGGGCAACCTCTTGACTCTTGGGATTGACGAAGTAGAGAGAGTCACCAGCCAAACCGGGAAGAGCGCTGTTGTCAGCAACAAAGCCGACTACCTTGCCATCCACCTCATGGTTATGGTTCTCGATCATGAAGTTGGCGGGGACATAGGTGTTGTAGGCCAAGTCATACTTAGTGCCCAGCTTGTTCTCGGGGAACGGGCCATCATAGCCCTGATACTCGGTAACATCCATGACAAAAGGATTCTCGTTGAACTGATCAGGCTTCTCCATGAGCTTAATCATGTAGTTCACACCATCAGAGTACTCGTAGTACTCGCCAACGACAGTATTAGGAGTGATCTTGTGACCGACAAACTCAAACGGATCAGCACCATTGATATCAGAGAAGTCCAGGACCACCCAGTTGCTCTCGTCCCAAGCCGGCTGAACCTCATCATCGAGGATGCGCTTATACTTGAGAATATCCTTCACATAGTCGCGCTGTCCATCAGTCTTGCCGGGCAATTTATCGATCGAAGCGTTGCCCTGGTCCTTAGCCCACAAGAGCTTAGCACCAGTCTGGGGATTCACTACAGCCCAAGCGCCAATGAGTTCGTCACTCACCTTCACCAACTTTTGATCCAAACTGGGAGTGGACTCGATTTCGGCCAGCGATGCCGTCTCAATTTCGGGATCGCAGCCATAGGTGATCGTGAAGCCCTTCAAGTAGGCGCGAGCAGTGGAACTGATGGTAATCGAAGTGATTGCCGAGCCGTTGAAGTCGAGCGTATAGCCGCCCAGGGCGCTGCCAATCTCAGAGGTGGTCTGTGTCTGACCGTTATTGGTCGTCACGGTAAACGTGACATTGTTGCCATTATAATTCTTGGCGTTCAGGGTGATGTGGGACACTTTCCATTCAGTCTGGTCATCAAGGCTGAAGGTGATGGTACCACCAATGCTGGAGTTTCCAAACTTGAGACCTGTCGTGCCCTTAAAGACCCGGACAATATCAGAGGCTCCGTCAATGTAAGCTTTACCAGCCTCGAAATAGTCGTTATCATCCTCACCACCAATAGCATTCCAAGTCGTTGTGGCCGTTGCGTCGCTCCCATAATCCTTGAATTCAACCTCGGCGGCGCAGACAGTAGCGATGGTGTAGGTGTAGGTCACCGTCGTGCTCGGGGTGCCCTCATCGTTCTCACAGTAGGCAGTGATGGTAGTGCCATGGTTGATGGTCACGTCATAGGGGCTGGTCACCTGCTGACCATTCACATAGAGGGTGCATCCCTCAGGAGCAGTGATGGTGATTACAGTACCTGCAGTTACCGCACTGCTGCCCATGCTGAAGCTGGGAGCCTCAGGAGCAGGAGCAAGGTCACGCGTATAGGTGGCGCTTACAACGTCACTAGTCATGCCGTTGCTCGTCGAGCGAGCATAGATCGTCACGCTGCCGTCCACCTGATTGACCGTGACGGTAAAGCCGTCGGTGTAGGGCTGCCAGTTGGTACCGTCGGTGCTCCACTCAATGGTGCCGGCAGGACTGTCGGCGATCGTACCGCTGATGGTCGGGCCCGTGAAATGGGTGCCATCCTCGGGAGAAATCGTCACGTTGATCACATAAGGAGTAATCTTAAACTTGTTGGTTGCCGGATCAATGGTAATCGTGTAAGCACCTGGTGCCATTACAATGGTATGCAGGTTGGCCATTGTATCCAGAGGACAGAAGACATCTGTCGTTTCAGGAGCAAGATCCCAGTTACCACTGCTCACAGGGCCGAAACGGTTGTCGCCCAAAGCATCGTAGCTATTACCGGAAATCGACTTGGTAAAGAATATATAGGCATTGCCGTCACCATTGTTGTAGGCATTCACGTCCACCGTGTACTGGCCCGTGCTGGCATCGCGCGTCATCAGCACACCGTCAACGGTCTGCCAACCCTTGTCGTTCACATTGCCCACTACATAGATGGGACCTGTGTAGAGGTAGTTCACGTCAACAACCGTGCTCACGATATTATTAGCGGCCTGAACTTGACCAGTGGCACTCAGGGCATGGCCGTTATAGGTCACATAAGCTGTGCCGTTCACCGACCCTCCATTATTGTTAAAGCCCCAACCTTCGTTGCCGGCCCACCTTGAGAAGTTGCCCGAGCCTGCAAGCACATTCACGTCCACATTGTCCGTACCCAGGTTTTCACCAGTCACAGTGATGGTACCAGTCCTGTCGCCATTCTCGTTATTATCGTAGATGTTGAGCGGATTGGGCTCAGCATGCAGCGTCGGCTCCGTATTTTGAACATAGAGATAGGCCCAAGCACCATTACCGCTAGCGTAGTGCCTGAAAGTTGAATTACTATAGCACTTTATGTAACGGGCATACTCAGCATTTTTTACAACGAATCCACTTGTATTAGCAACTGAATTAGTAATAATCCACTTTGAATTATTGTCAGTAGCATTATTTACGATATTAAATTGTACCGCATCAGCGCCTTGGATGTAGCCACTGCCTGTGTACAATGTCCAAGCATTGTTCATGCCGCCAAGGGTCAATTCAAGAACGCCTTTGTCAGCAATATCAACCTGATTATTGCTGACCGATAGGTTCTGGACACCATTGAAGTGCTTCGAGCCATCGTACGCACCCATTCCAACTGAAGAATTACCATTCTCCAACACGATAATGTACTTCTGACCTGGAACCAGGTCATCGGTGCTGGTTACCTTGCGGTAAATCTTTGAATTACTGCCACTACCACTAATGATTGTGTAGGCAGCCTCACTAACCGGGCTGTTGTCCATGCCGCTCATCACGGCCATGGCCTTGAGCGTGCAACTTTCAGTCAGTTCAACAGTACCGCCATTGGTGATGCTGCTTCCACCCACCACGGGATCAGTTCCATCGGTGGTATAATAGATAGTTGCGCCCTCAGTATCACTGGTGATGGTAACACTAATAGAGTTAGTGAAAGTGCCTCCGTCAGGTGAGAAGGTAGGAGCTGCACAATCTTCAAGGTCTTCAACGTAAAGATATCCAAGAGTTCCAGAAGTAAACAATCCAAAGGCGTTGCCGGAATTGCATCTCATGAATCTTGAGTTTCCTTTATTTTGAACTCGACCATCATTGGAAACTGTCCATTTAAGTAAATCTCCACTCGTGTCGCCGCTGTTGATCAGGTTGTCTCCAGAAGTTGACCTCGCTCCTAAATAATAATTGTTAGAATTCTTAAAGGTCCAAGCACTAGAAGCCCCACCAAGCGTGAACTCCATAACGTCAGTACCACCGATATTGACCCTATTGTCTTCTACGGTTAATCCTGTGACGGGAGTACCATAATTGTTTGTTACAGTACCCATACCAACAGAAGAGGAGCCATTCTCCTTTATAAAGATATACTTCTTGCCGACGACAAGGTCATCAGCACTTGTCACTTTGCGATACCAATTATCGGGAGCAGGAGGAGTGCTGCCAGGAGTATAGGTTACAGTAATACTCTTGATGTACATAGCACGGCCACCACTGCCATTGGTCATCGTGATGACAATCGCACCTGAAGCACTACCTGTAAATGTTACATTTCCACCGTTATTACTACTCCAAGCAGGAGCACTTTGTCCTTGGGTACCAAAAGCATTCCCAGCAACGGTTGCACTAACAGTAGCTCTACCCTGATATGCCGCACAATTGACAACAATACTCGTTATTGTGCCAGTTATACCAGAAGTGGAAAAAGTGACCGAATTAGAAGGACTGGTAGATGAGCCTATTTGCGCATAACCATTATTCATGCTTAGGTTTGTTGCGCCTCCAGTAACATTTACAGTCCAGGTTTCATTACCAGAACCTGTCCATGTGACAGAAGAACTAGTGATTTTACTGGCTGTAACAGTAGTCGTTTCTGCCCAGCCGACGCTGAAGGCCAGCAGAGCAACTAACAGAAAGGTTAGTAAATTTTTCATAACAACAATGAGAATAAAAAATTAAGTAGTTATAAATAGTAATCTGATGTCTAAACTGAATTCTTTTGATTTTTTGAAATATAAAAAATGGCATTCAAAGTTATCTAAACCGTTAGGTTGATAAAACTAAACGGCTGATAAACAATGAATCCCATCATTGTAATAAATTTACTCATTATCTTTTATACCACAGTAACCGACGTAGGTCTTTCAAATTCTTTGCAAAGGTACACACATTATATCATCCCCACAAGAATACAGTTCATTTTTTTACAATAAAAAATGAATGGAAGTGAGAGATGGAAAATAATAGGCACAATGAAAACAATACTCATTTACGAAGAATAAATACTCGTAAAATACTGATATTCAGATATATTTTAGTCATCATCGGCTTTAACCGGCTTAAGGTTTGCACCTAGAATCATGATTGACCTATCGACCAATAAATTAAATAAAATCTTGCATAAAAATTAGTCAGCATAAAAATTTATACTGACTAAATTAATAATTTTGCCTGATTTTAATAAACAGGGCTGCTATTCGGTATATTGTGCTAGCGCGTTTGGTTTGGTGAGAGATTTCTCGCTCAAAAGACGATTATTCTCATTGAGACAATAGAATGACAATTCGGCCTCAAGTAGAAATCCCTGATGAGATTGGTTCAGATCACATGACTTCTTTCACCAGATAAATCATTGTGGGAAAGTGGTCGCTGTAACCGTTCAGGAAGACACCACCCGAGAAGGTGCGCAGGGGATAGCCCTGACGGTCGCCCTCGCTGCTGCGGAGGAACTTGCGGTTCAGCACCTCGGCCCTCGAGTAGGTCAAGGTGGGCTTGTCCTTGCTGTCGTAGTTGCGCAGGAAGTAGTCGGTGAATACAATCTGATCAAACAGGTTCCAGTTGCCTTTGTATCCGAGGGTGCCGATACCCTTGTTCAAGATATTCCACCACGGGTTGTAGCACGAGCCAGGCTCGGAGCAATCCTTGATCTCCTTTTTGGCACCGAGAGCCTCGCAACATGACTTGTTCTGGGGATCATCGTTCAAGTCACCCATGAAGATGATGCCCTGGTTAGGGTCATCGGCCAGTAGCGAGTCCATCGTCTCACGTGCCATGCGGCCACAGGCTTCACGCAGGAAACTAGACTGCTCCTGACCATTCCGCCTTGAAGGCCAGTGGTTGACAATAACAGTCACCTTCTCGCCAGCGAGCATGCCGGTGACCGTCAACTGGTCACGGCTGCGGAACTCGGGGTTCTCGGGTAGATACTTGTTGACACGCTGGGTAGTGACATTCAGCACCTTAAAAAACCGTGGATTATACAACAATGCTACATCAATACCGCGGGGATCGGGACCATCGTGATGGATAATCTGGTAGCGGCGGTCCTTCAATTCAGGCTGACGGACAAGATCCTGTAACACGGTGATGTTCTCAATCTCACTCACACCGATGATGACGGGTCCCTCGGCAGGCGAGCCCTTGACTTCCATCTGGCTGATGGCGTAGGCCATGTTGTGCTCCTTTTGCCAGTACTTGATGTCATTCCACTGATAAGCACCCTGGGGCGTGAAATCATAGTCCTGCCTACCATTGTTGTTGATGGTATCAAACAGGTTCTCTAGGTTATAGAACATCACGCCATACATCAGGTATTGGCGGTCCAATTGCTGCTCATCCTGCGACTCCTGGTGCGAAGCGTGCACCGCATTCACAGCTAGCGCCGGCAGGAAAACTGCCAGCGCTAGAACCGTATGAAATAACTTTTTCATTTTACTTGACTTCTTTCACCAGATAAATCATCGTGGGGAAGTGGTCACTGTAACCGTTCAGGAAGACACCACCCGAGAAAGTGCGCAGGGGATAACCCTGACGGTCGCCCTCGCTGCTGCGGAGGAACTTGCGGTTCAACACCTCGGCCCTCAAGAAGGTCAAAGTGGGCTTGTCCTTGCGGTCGTAGTTACGCAGGAAGTAGTCGGTGAAGATAATCTGGTCAAACAGGTTCCAGTTGCCCCTGTAACCGAGGGTACCGATACCCCTGTTCAGAATGTTCCACCACGGGTTGAAGCAGGTGCCGTCACCCGGGCAGTCCTTGATTTCCTTCTTGGCACCGATGGCCTCGCGGCAGGACTTGTTCTGCGGGTCATCATTCAAGTCACCCATGAAGATGATGCCCTGGTTGGGATCATCGGCCAACAGGGAGTCCATCGTCTCACGTGCCATGCGGCCGGCAGCCTCGCGCAAGTAGCTCGACTGTTCCTCGCCACCCAAGCGTGAGGGCCAGTGGTTAACTATGATCGACACTTTCTCACCGGCAAGCATACCGGTGACACAGAGCTGGTCGCGGCTGCGGAACTCGGGATAGTCGGGCAAGTACTTGTTAATGCGCTGATTGGTCACGTTCAGCACCTTAAAGAAGCGAGGATTGTAAAGCATGCCTACATCCACACCACGGCGGTCGGGACTGTCATGGTGTACAATCTGATAGCGGCGGTCCTTCAACTCGGGCTGACGCACGAGATCCTGCAAGACGGTGATGTTCTCAATCTCACTCACGCCGATGATGACGGGACCCTCGGCAGGTGAGCCCTTGACCTCCATCTGGCTGATGGCATAGGCCATGTTGTGTTGTTTCTGCCAGTACTTGGTGCCATTCCACTGACGTGCGCCCTGAGGAGAAAACTCCAGGTCATACACACCGTTGTTGTTGATGGTGTCGAACAGGTTCTCAAGGTTATAGAACATCACACCATACATCGTGTAGCGGCGCTCTGCCTGGTTCATGATCTGTTCGACGGTCGAGTCGTTCATCACCTCGACGTCCTGAGCCAAAGCCCTAGCTGGCAGCAAGGCTACCAGTGCCAGGACAAAGTATAATAACCTTTTCATATTATATCGGTATTATCTATAGGGACCTTAAGGTCTTTAAGGCTCTTAAGGTCCCTAAGGTTCTTGATTCAATTAATTTGCAGGATCCCAGTTGACGTTCCAAATTGAGACGCGATCCTTGTTACCAGTCGCGGCCGACGGGCACAGGTTGGTGAACTCAATGGTGAAGTCGCCATTGATACTGCAATTCTCCTCAAAGGCGTAAGCGTTCTTCTGCGTCACGTTATCGTTGGTAATGGTCCACGTCTTGACCACGTTGCCATTCTGCTTCACATCAACACGGAAGGAGAGCAACTTGCCACTGTAGGCACAGCCATAGTTGAAGCGCAGCTTCTTCATGCCGCCCTTCAATACGGGGGATACGATAGTGCCTGTGGTGGCAGTACCACCGTTGATAGTGGGCGCCTTGGCATAGTCGGTGGTGGAACCGGTCACATAACCGATAAACGAGAATACGGGATTACCGTCGGCAGCGCCACCCTCAAGCAGCGTGCAGTTGTTGGCTACCCAACCCTTCTCAGAGGTATAGTTACCCAATATTGTGGTGCGGGCAGGCATCGTCTCAAAGTCGGCACGGGTCTCGAGAGGCGGTTCCTTGCCGAATACCACGTTGTCAACACACCAGGTAGCGTAGTTGGCATCCTGGGTAGCATAGAAACGGAAGCCGATGTAGTAAACGCCGTCGGCCCAGTTGCTCAGGTCAAGGTCACCAGACTCAACCCAGCTGCTGTAACCACTACCGGGGGCCGTGGCAAGTTTGGGATTGAGTTTAGCTTTCACGGTAGCCTGAGCGGGATCCTTGGCATCGAGAACATATACCTCAAAGATTGTTGTCGTGCTGCCATAGCCATTGACCTGAGTCAAGAAGTTCAAGGTCTTGCTTGCGGCATTCTTGATGTCGAGTGCAGGCGATACCAACCAAGCGTCGAAGGGAGGTTGGGTACCCTTGTAGCCCGTCATGGCAGCATAGCCGTTGTCGTTGAAGGTGGTCTGGTACCAAGCCTTGTCACCGCTGACCTTAAAGTTGCCCCACCTGTCAGGCAGACCAGTATCGAAGGACTCTTCCAGCTCAACTACGGGAGGCTCGAAGGGCAAACGATAGTCATCAACCGGATTCACACCAGCAGCACCCATGAAGGGAACGAAATGACCTTTTACCTTAATGAGTTGCTGATAGTAAACCGGATTGTCATGCAGGTTGGCTTCTTCACGGAAGAGGCTGCCCTGAGCCAGAGGAACGATGATACACTTGGTGTAGTCCTTGCAGTTAGGATCATCGGCCAGCACGAGGGTATTGCTCAAGGTGGTCGGAGCCTTCCACTCGATGTCGGCATTGCTGGTGACATTAGTCACTTCGGGAGCAACGGCACCTACAGCATAACCGACAACCCAGCCCTTAGACTTGTTCTGGTAGTTGATAGCATCAGTTACAGTATAGGGATTGCTCTGGGTACCGGGAGAACCGCCGCCGATGACGTCGCTGGCACTGCGGAGTACGAGCTGCCAGGTAGTACCATAGGAACCGAGCAGACCGACAACATCCACTTCGCCGTCGGGCAGGATGTCGGCACGGAAGTCGGCATAGTTGCTGTTACGAACGGTGAGGGAGAGACCTTCGGAGTCGGTGATGTTGCGGTTGGTTGAAGAACCCGATTCAGAGAACGGAGTCTTACCATCGGCATCGTCAAAAGTCACACCATTGAGACGCACGAGGCGGCCTTGATACTTCATCAGGGTCTCGGGGTCGGTCTTGCCCTGGAACTCGCTGATGCTCACCTCGAGGGTGTCCACCTTGCTCAGGTCGGGCAGACCATTGATCTCAACAAGGGATTCCCACATGGCCTGGGGCAGGAAGGTAGCCTCCCAAGCGTTACCCGAGGCATACCACTGGGGATAACCCAGCTGCTGCTGGCCATTGTACTTACCCACAAAATAACCCTTCATGGGCAGGACGATTTCCTGACCGATGCGGTAGTTGTTGTACAGGCTGTTCTGATTGATAGAGATGGAGAGTCCATAGCCCGACTCATCCATGATGTAGAGACTCTTGTAAACATTACCACTCTCGTCACTGCTGGTCACCCAACCGTGGATGATCTCGTCCTCCTTTACAGTGTCGATGTAGTTGCGGTCATCTTGCCAGTGCTTGGCTTTGAATTCAGCGATGGTCATGTTGGCGTGGTGCAGGGCAGTGGGAATCACCATGGGCGGCTGATCAAACTCATCACTGCAGGCAGCGGTGAACACCAACAGAAGCATCAAGCTGAGATAATAATTAAAACGTTTCATAGTGGTTGTATTGTTTGTTTTATTAATATCTGATTTGTTGATTAGTTGAATTAGATGGGATGAATGATTAGAACTTCAGACCCAAGTTCAGGAACATCTTGAACCCCTGTGCATAGTAGTACTTGTTGGGGAACTTGTTGGCGGTGTTGGCATAGTCCTTGGTGTCGATACGACCC
>JAEEGI010008451.1_pt1 | contig 22748 bp, 17 predicted proteins | sample 8958751 | NCBI WGS metagenome assembly JAEEGI01 (sample SAMN16246545, study PRJNA631951) | gut metagenome | biome: gut microbiome; feature: rumen; material: KS-attached | host: Bos | place: Iran: Karaj | collected 2018-10 | reverse complement strand
AGGTAATAATCCAGAGCCGCCTGTTCTTCACTCAGGATCTGCTCCCGCTGATAATCCGACATCCCGGCATAGACTTCCTTCAAAGCGGCAATGCATGCCACATCCAGCCCGTAGAATCGTCCAAGCTTGGCATCCTGCACAGTTGAAAGTGCGGAAAGCAGGAAGCGGAGATCTTCCAGATTGCTTTCCAGGGCAGCGGTGTTGCCGCTCTGGATGTCGCGGATCTGCTGCTCGGCAACGTCATAAGCAGCTTTGGCGCTGCCAGAAGTTCCCGCGGCGTTGATACCGGCTATTCCGGTTTCATAAGCCGAATTGATGCTTGTAAGCTGAGCTTCGGTATAAAAACTGTCGTCATAAGCGTTCCGCAGCGCCGTCAGCTCTGTCGTGAGCTTGCTCTTGTAACCGCTGATGTCCTGCGGGTCCGTCACATGGAGCAGGAGGCTCCCGCTGGCCGACAGGGTCCCGTTTTCGCCGCCGCCCATCGCGGAGAGGAGATACCAGCCCTCCGCAAGCTCCCCTGCGGAGGCGAGGGTCACGGTCACCTTCCCGCCGGCGTCGGTGGTCCCGACCTCATTGACGGGCAGAGCCCGCAGGGCTGCGTCTCTCGTGGGGCAGACCTCGCTGAGGAATATCCTTGTGTTTTCCCTCGGGAGGTAAGCGCCGCTGTAGCCGTAGGGGGAGGCGGTGGCGCTGGTCAGCGCCAGGGCGATCTCCGTTCCCGCCGCGGCTTCCATATGCTGCGTGGGCCAGGTCCCGGCGGCGCTGGCCGAGGACAGCTTGATGAACTGGATCCGCGTCAGCAGTTCGCCGAAATTGCCGGGGGTTTGATAACCCAGCATGGAAGTCCAGACTGTGGTGTAGGCAAAACTGATCGTAACGCTGTCCCCGTCCTTTAAGTGTATCCCTTGATAACTGACGGGCAGATTGTGGATGGTCAGCGCACTGTCAGCGGACTGATACTTCAGGTTCTGGACGTATACGCCGTTGACATAGATCAGCATGGCGAAATGGGAATCGTTGCCGCTGTACAGGGTATACCCGTTCCCCAGCGCCGCCGTCAGCGCGTCGCCGAGGGTGGAGGCATCGGAGGGCAGCGTAAGCTCATAGAGGCCGGAATAGGGGGAGAGGGACGTTTCCGCGGCGATGCCGTAGCCATCGCTGATGCTTAGGGTAATGTGGTTTTCCGCCGCGCTGCTTTCCAGGCCCTCATAGCAGGCGGTCCAGAAAGCGTTATAGGCGTTGATGCAAGCCTGGGCTTCGTTGTATCCCGCGTCCTCCGGCGGGCGGCTGTGGGTGCTGAGGAAGGTCTTCGCCGCCTCATAGGCCGCGGTATAGGCCGTCCAGCTATCCGCCGTGTAGCTTCCCGCGTTCATCTGCTCCTTGACGAAGCAGCGGTTCACAAGGCTTTTCAGACCGTCATAGGCGATCTGTCCCGTGTAGACTTCATTTTCATCTGCGAACGTGTCCAGCCCATCGACGGCGTTTTCCAGGGCTGTGACCGCAGCCGAGACATTCGCCGGTGCTTCGCTGCCCACCGCCGTGCTGTTGTAGGCCGTGGCGCTGCCGTCGCTGTTGAACAGCTTGTCCAGCTCCGCCTGTCCTGCGGCCTTTGCCGCCTGATAGGCTTTCCAGCTCCCCGCAGTCGTGTTGCTTTCGGAAACAAGCTCCAGTTCCTGGGTGTTGACAGAGTATGGAGTTAGCTTTTTGCCCCACCACTGATACTGTGCCTGTACCGCCTCATACAGCGCTGTGGCGTTGACCTGCGTGGTGGGGATCAGCTTGGCTTTACCTGCTTTCAGAGACGCTACTGCGGAATCCACTTGTGTTTGGCTGGCTGTCGGATTGCCAAAGACAGCCTGCGCCTTTGTCAGCGAGGGTTCTAATTCCTTCCAAAATCCGCTGTTTTTGTCTGTAATAACCTCTTTGCCGTTGAACCTGTCGTTGCTTGTATAATAGTTGTCCGCCGTCAGGTTGTTCAACAGGGTTTCCAGTTCAGTTTTATCGGCTTTTCCCGACTGCGATACACCGAATTGGATGATGATGACCGGACGGCCATAGCAAGTGTTGGAATCATTCCCATAGGCGTTAATCCGAAGCGCGTAGCCCGTCAGATTGTCATTTGACGGGATCATGTCCAGAATTTCAACCGCATCCGCATTCGGATAATACTGCTTCTGATTATCGAAAAGCCGTCCAATAAAAAAGTAATATTCCGTGTTATCTGCCAGACCTTCTCCCAGGAAGCCTCTCCCGAACACATAGTCGGCAAAAGAAACCGGCTTTGTGGTCAGATTCTTAGTTTCCGTGTTATTGCTCATGATGGTGACAGAAGCCGCACTTCCTATACCCGTCCAGTTTGCCAGATAACCTGTTACAGTCGCATTGGTCGGGAGCGTGACGAGGTAGACATCGTTGAAATCCTCATGCTCCTGCGTCCTTCCGTTTTCTACGAAATAGTAGGATTTACCCAGCAGGGTCGGCACGGCGACCTGGGTGCCCGAGGCATTGGGCAATGTATAAGTGATACCGGTGACAGCTTTCTGTGCGACCGGTTGAAACTGAACGATCACCACCGGCCTGCCGTAGCAGTTACCCGCGCTGTCGTAGCAGTTGAAGCGCATGGCGTAGCCCGTCAATCCCGCGTCCGATGGGATCATGTCGATGATTTCATCCGCTTCCGGCGTGGGGGCTAAAGTCTTCCGATTGTCATACAGGCGGTACAGGAACCAGTAATACTGCGAATTGTCCGCCACCTTACTCATATCTACAAAGCCCTCGCCGGAAACATAGTCTTCCGTCGTTACCGGCTTGGTGGTCAGATTCTTTGTTGCGGTGTTGCTGCTCATGATGGTGACGGAGGTCGAGTTGTCGATCCCCGTCCAGTTGAGCGAATAATCCGTTACGCTCGCTCCGGCGGGCAGCGTCACAAGATATACTTCGTTGTAATCTTCGTGCTGCTGCGTTTTCCCGGAATTTGAATCGTCTTCGTTGAAATAGTACGACGTGCCGAGATAGGTCGCTGCAGCCAAATAGGTGCTGGCAGAACCAGTCATAGTATAATGCACACCATTTATCCTGTTATTGTTAGCAGTTCCTCTGGTCGTCGGCGCACCCCGGAGCGGTACGGTATCCGCCGAGACCGAATAAACCCCGTCCCCGGCGTTGCCCCCGGTCCCGGTATCCGTGTCCGGCACCGCCGCCGCAGGCTGCGCCGTCACCGGCGCCAGCCCCAGCACCATCACCACCGCCAAAACCAGCGCCAGCAGCTTCTTCCGTTTCGTGTGTTGCATTTCGTTTTTCCCCTTTCTGAGATTGGAAATATATACTTTTCTCTGCTGATAACCCTGTTGCTTCTTCCCCCGTTTTCGGCTATACTATGAACCGAAAGGGGTGAACCTTATGCTTCCCTATACCATTGACGAGATCACCCGCCGCATAACGCCGGTAGCCCAAAAATACAGGCTCGCCGCCGTTTATCTCTTCGGCTCCTATGCCAGAGGGGAGGCCACAGCGGAAAGCGACGTGGACCTCCTGGTGGACCTGTCCGGCTCCACTGCCCACGGCTTCATTCTTGGCGGGCTGTATAACGACCTGGAGGAATCTCTGGGGACCGGCATCGACCTTGTGACCGTTGCCAGCCTCAGCACCCCTACCACCCGGCGCAGTCAGCTTCGTTTCCGCGAAACTGTTGCAAAGGAAAGGATGATGATCTATGCAGCCGCGTGACGCTGCGGTTTTGGAGCACATCCTGGAATACTGCGAGGATATTGAGCGGTATTTGCTTGCTGTTGGCGGGTCTTTTGAAGCTTTCCTTTCGGAGTCCATGTGCCAACACTCCATTGCTTTTTGCATCCTGCAAATCGGTGAACTTGTCGGCAAGCTGTCTGATGATCTTCGCTCGTCTACGCTGAAAGAAATCAACTGGACGGCCATTAAGGGAATGCGAAACATCGTTGTCCATGATTACGGCAATGTAGATCTGGAAGAGGTTTGGACTGCTGCGACCCGTGATGCTCCGACCCTGAAATCGTTCTGCAAAAAACTGACGGATGATCAGGATGGGCAGACGCTGATTCCCTCGATCGCGCAGGATAAGCTCTGAGGAGACCGCCCCGGCGGTCTCTTTTGCTTTGCTGCAAGCCATGCTCCCCTTTTGCGTCAGGGGACGCGGGAGCCGTCCTCTTTTTTGTTTGCCGCCTTTGCCCGCTTCTCCGCCCTGGCCTGCTTAATGGCCTTGCGTTCCCGGAGGAAGTCCGCCTCTGCCTGGGCCCTGATCTCCTCAGAGGCCCTTTTTGTTCGCCATCTGCCCGGCGGGGCGTAGCCCCGGGACCGGGCCAGGGCAGCCCAGTCCCCCAGGCGCTCATTCAGGTATTTCCCGCCCTCCAGTTCAAGAGGGTGGGGCATCCGTCCCAGCTCGCGGGCCTTGCGGAGAACGTATTCCAGCAGCTCGGCGTCCGTGTCCCCGCCGTGGCGCCGGCGGAAAAGCTCGTCCCGCTCCTCCAGCAGCCGCATGACGTGTTTTGCGATCTGCCGCTCCCGCCAGGCTCCGACATCCATATTCCCGGAGTGGTTCATTCTCGTTTTCTTTTCCATCGCTTGACCATCCTCTCCTTGTTCCGGGATGGTCGCTGGAGGCCGCGGCAACCGGGCAGCAAAAAGCCGCCGTCCCACACCTGGAACAGCGACGCCCTCCATATGTCACAGCGGAGAGTACGCCCTCTGTTCCAAAAACCGCCGGGCCCCGGTGCGCGGATGCGCTCACCGTGACCTTTGCAGAGCAATTCTTCTGGCTTGCGATCCGGGAGAAGCTCCCACGTCCCGCTCCTACCTTCTCATGCGCCGAAGCGCACAATGGCTGACTTTCGTCACACGGGCGAAGCCCGTTTCGGAGGGTCCTCTCGCATACAGCACCGTTCGTGCGGGGCTGGCCCGGCAGGGCTTCCCCATTCCTTTTTCACCGCGTCCTGGTCCTGGGGACCTTTCCGGTTGCGCGGCTACACTGCGGCGGTATCCTTATTCAGTTGTTTCGGTGTCCCCTTGGGGCTGCTTTTTCTTCCGTTTTTGCGGTTTGGGCTTGGGCTTGATTTTCGGGATGATGGGTACACAGACCAGATTGTTCCCGTTCAGGTAATATTCGTAAGGGATCCGCGTTTTATCCAGCAGGTAGTCTGAATCGGGGAGCCACTGTTCGAGGGCGTAGTACCAGGTGATTTGAATATTCTCACAAATCACGGTGGAATCATTGGAGTCCATTGGCTTCGGTGCAGGAAAAACCGCGAAGTCTCCACCGGGGACGTACAGAGTTCCCAGCGGAACCGGGATATACTGTACGAAATCAACGCCGGGACCAAAGATATAGTAAGGCGTTCCGTTCTTCTCCATCCATGTTCCGATCATTTCGGCACCGCCGCCGATACGTTCCCACTCCCGTTCCGATACGTTGGGGAAGTCCTGAATAATATAGTAGGCTCCGTGATCCTCCCATTTTATCGGAGCTGTACCCTCAAACATGTAGCCGACAATATTGAAGGCAGACCGCTTCATGATCTGCGGTTCCTCCATCAGATCCATCCCCCTCGTCTTGGCAAAAGCCCAGGGGGATACGCCAAAAATCTCCGTAAAGGCTTTCGTGAAGCCGCTCATGGATTTGAATCCGCTGCTTTTGAATGCCTTTGCCACATCCTCGCCCCGGCGCAGGGCCCTCCCGGCCATGTGTATCCGCCGGAGCCGGCTGTACCCATGTACCGAATAGCCACCCACCTCTTCAAAATAACGCCGGATGGACATGCTGGAGATGTGCATGATCTCCGCAAGGTCATCGAAATCTACGTCATCATAAAGGTGCGTTTCTATATACCGCTTACACTCTTTGACAACTCTTTTCCGCTCAAAATAATCTGACAACCGGGTCACCCCTCGCTAAAAACATTATAGCTGTAATTCTTCAAAATTGGTGTTCAATCGTAGTCTCTGGGTGTTCAATATGTATCGCTCATTGTTCACTTATTCGGACCTTTTATTCGTCAGTTTATCCTCTCCTGCTTTGCTTTTTTCTGGTCCGGGCGGTGTGTTTTTCCGTTTTCCCTCCTCTCTGTGGGCACACAAAAGCAGACCGCGCTAAAACAGCGCGGCCCGACAGCAGACAGAGGCAGAGCGGACAAGGAGGAACAGGTATACTGGGGCAGTCGGTTTTTGGAGACCGGCCCCATGAACAGATGCGGACAGGCTTATATTTCCGGTCCCTTATCCATGCTTCCTCGTCTGCACATCGGTTCAAGGCGTGTGCAGACTGATCGCTTCGGCGCGTATCTGACTTATCTCCCGTATCCCCGGATGGGTACGGAGCTTCACAGTGCCCTGCGCGCCGGGACTTTCACCCGATTCCGTCTTACATGCTCCCCCTTTAGAGAAGCAGACCGAAGCGAATACTATGTTTAATTGTGTGATTCTATTGTAGACTTTGCCGTGATATGTGTCAATATAGTCATATAATAATGACATATGCGTTATAGATATGCCTCCCAATATGCGGATAGAATATGTGCAGATTGGGAGTGATTTTTTGGACGTAATAGAACGTATCCAGCAAATATTGAAGGAACGGGGATGGACAGCATATCGTCTTGCGCGGGAAAGCCATCTGGCCGATACGACCATAGGCAATATGTTCCGCCGCAATACCGTTCCCTCCCTCGCTACGCTGGAGGCCATCTGCTCCGGCTTCGGGATAACGCTGGCTCAGTTCTTTGCGGAGAATGAAGCTCCCGAAATCACCCCAGAGTTGAGGGAGGTATTTGATAACTGGGTGAACCTCACAAAAGAGCAGAAGGAAGCAATACTGATAATTCTGAAATCCATGCGCCATGATTGACCGCTTTGCTTTATGTTCTTGCGGTCATCCGTCCGGGCAAATAATAAAAGCCCCGCCCATGCGTTCATGCTTTGTGAACGATAGGCGGGGCAATGGCTATATCCCGTAATACTTATGCCAGGCAGCGATCAATGCCTGGGCTGGAGGGGCATTGACAGAACGAAACAGAGGAAACTCAAGTGACCGATTTGAACAGGAAAAAATGCGTCTCACCGTGAGACGCATTTGGGTGGTCCCACCCACGCGGAGGCTCTGTTCTGTCAGATTCTCGCACTTGCAATCTTCTCCGTTTCAGCGTACAATATAACAGCAGATGGAAGGGGGCTCGTCCTGTGGCGGAGAAAGACATCGCAGAAAAGATACTGGAGTCCTATAACGATGTCTTTGCGGATATCGTAAACGTCCTGTTGTTCGACGGTGAGCAGGTCATCAAGCCCAACGAGTTGGTGGATCAGGCTCCCCGGTCTGCATACAAGGCGGACGGGCAAGTTCGTGAGATCGAGCGGGATGTGGCGAAGCGCTGGACGAAAAACAACATACGTATTGCCTGTGTCGGCTTGGAGAATCAGACGGAGCCGGACCCGGATATGCCCCTGCGCAACTTCGCCTACGACGGGACCGAGTATAAGGTGCAGGTCGGTATGCCCCGGTCCGTTCCCCGGTATCCGGTGGTCACGCTGGTGCTGTATTTCGGGCATACTAAACGTTGGAACAAGCCCCTTACGCTGCACGAGACCGTGGGGGTGTCGGATCGGTTCCGTCCCTTCGTATCTGACTACCGGATCAATCTGTTTGAAATCGCTTGGCTGGATCGGGAGACTGTTGCGAAGTTCAAGAGCGATTTCCGTGTCGTTGCGGAATATTTCGTCCAAATGCGTTTGAAGGATGACAATTTTCAGCCGACACAAACCGATGTGAAACATATGCAGGAGGTGCTGCAGCTCCTCAGTGTCATGACCGGCGATCACCGATATGAGGTACTGTTTACCAAAAGCGAACTGGAAGGAGGCACGATACCCGTGTGTGAAATGTATGATAGAATCGAAGCCAAGGGCGTTGTCAAGGGCGAGGCCAGAGGCATGGAGAACGAACGACTCTCTAATATCCGCAGCTTGATGGAGACCATGAATCTGACCTCTCATCAAGCTATGGATGCATTGAAGATCCCCGCTTCCGAACAAAGCAAATACGAAGCGAAGCTGTAAGGCAGCAGGATAAGCCCCGCCCGGCGTTTATATAACGCATGGGCGGGGTGTGTTTATCCTGCAAAGTACCGGGGCCGTGCAACGGAGGTAAAGCCCTCCGCGCCGGTGACGGTCACGCCGTTACTTGCGGCGGCGCAGTGGATAATGAGTAGGTTTCCGGCCTCGTCCCGGCCGCCGATGATGCCAACATGGTCGTCGTTGGGGTAAAACACCAGGTCCCCGGGCCGGGCCTCGTCCCAGGCGATGGGGATGCAATGGGCGTGCTGCATGGCCGCGCCGCCGCCGTGTCCGATGATGTAGGCTCCGTTGGTTGCATTGTAAAAGGCCCAATCCACAAACCCGCTGCAATCCAGGCCATAGGGGAGGTACATTCCCGTGGTGGCGCTGCCATCCGCCCACACCCGTTGGATAGAGCCCCAGCGGGAATCCCAGCCCAGGACCAGGGACTTTCCGCCCCAAAAGTACGGCACCTTGCCGACAAGGGAACAGGCGGCCTCAATGACGGCCCGGCGCTCCGGGGCGAGGTCGGCGGGCAGGCTCCGCAGCAGATCCCGCGTCTGCTCCCCGGCAGAGGTCAGGTCCGTCAGCAGTGGTCCCAGGGCGGAATCCTCCTCCAGCAGCTCCGTGAGGGCCTGGTTTTGGTAGGCGGAAAAGGCATAAGCCGTCCGCATTTCCTCGGCGTTTTTTGCCGTGAGGGTAACGGTCAGGAACACCGCCGTATAGCTGTCGTCCTCCTCGTCCTCCGGGTCGCTGTCCGGGTAGTACATGGTCTCCGTGTCTGTGTCCAGGTCGCACATATCCCAAAACACCGCCCGCAGGCGGTTCACCCTATCCGGCGTCAGTGACGCCACATCCACGCCGTCCCTTGCGCCGGAGGTCTTTGCGGCAAACACGGCCACTACCTCCCGCCAGTCCGGGAGTGTTCCCTCCAGGGTGATGCCGTCGTAGGCCCCGTCCTGCAGGTCCTCCAGCTTCTGCCCCAGTTCCATGGTAATCTGCCCCACGGCCACGTTCAGCGGCACGGCCCTGGGGGTGGGCTCGTTGGAAAAGAGGATGCCGAGGGGCGTTGCCAGGAGCGCAGCGGCCAGACCGACAATGCAGAGCATCGCCACCAGCGTCCCGCCCCCCAGCAGTCCGGCCAGGGCGGTGAACAGTTCCTTGGTGGTCTTGACCGTCGCAGTCGTAAGCTTCTTCCCGGTCTGGGCCGCGGCCCTCGCCGCTCTTTGCGTCCCGTGCAAGGTCTGTCGCTGGGCCTCCCTCTGTGCCCGCTTTCTTCCGCGTTCCAGGATGAACTGACGCCCAGCCGTCTTTGCCGAGGACGGTGCTTTGCTTGACTGATGTTGGGCCGCCGTGGTCGGGGTCTTCGTTTTGCTTGTCGTTGTCCTTGCCCTGGGTGGTGTGGCCTGCCGGGTCTTGAGCTGAACTGCGCCGCCGGACGGTTTTTCCTTCGGGCTGGTCGGACGACGGGGGCGCTCCCGTATGGTGGGATGGGCAGCCTGCGCTTCGGGCATGGGGGCGGTGTTCTCCGGGATGGGCGTTGGTATCTGGGCTGAAGCTCCCGGCCAGGTGCGGGGCGCTGTTTGCTCCCGGCTTTGAGTCATGTGCTTTTCCTGCTGCTCCGTGACGGCCTTTTGCCGCATCCGCTCCTGGGGCGTGAAAGGCGATTCTGTTTTTGCTTGTCCGTTGTCCGGTGTCCGATTACGGATCGGTACAGCCTGCTCCCGTTCCGGCAGGGCGACGGTCTTTTCCCGGATTTCCAAACCTTGTGCCTGCCTGTCCTTGATGCCGGTCTGCCGCGCTCGTTCCTTCGGCACGGGTATCTGCTCCTTCGCTGTGGGCAGAGATGCCGTATTGGATTGCTTGACCGATGCGCTTGAACTCGTTTTTTCGCCCTGACGCAGGATCTCCGGTGTTTGCTCTTCCACCGGCGCTGGCGGCGCAGGCTGGGCGGAGTTCTCTGCCGCAGACCGTGTTTCTTCCCCTGTCAATTTGGCGCGCTGTTTTGCTTGCCGCAGTAGTTTCCGTTTCTGCCTGACGCGCCGGATCACCTTTGAAAGTCCGCTCGACGCTCGCTCCCGGCCACCTCCGGCAAGGCTGACCGCACGATCCTCCATCTGCTGCGCAGCCCGTGCGTCGGGCTGAGGCTCGGCGGCAGTGCTGCTGTCGTTGCGGCTGCGGGTCTGCTTTGCCAAGTCCTTTTTCAGCTTGAGAAATGCGGAGCGGCGGACATCCTTTCGGATATGCCCGCCGCCCTTGCGCTTTATTTTCCCGTCTTTCTTCCGTTCCCGTATATCGTGCGTATTGTCTCCTCCTCCTTTTCGACGGGAAATGCGTCTCACGGTGAGACGCATTTCCCAAATCACTTTTCACCCGGCGTCGTGGACATGAGCTTGTAAAGCTCGGTGTTGCGCGGTATCGTGTTGGAGAAGGGAACGATGGCCCCGCCGAAGCGCAGGAGGCCGTGGCCGGGCTCCGCGTTGGTGACGTAGCCCATCTGCGTATCGGAGATATGCAGGAGCTTTGACAGTTCCGCCCGGTCCGTCGCGGATTGGTTGAACAGCAGCAGAAATTCGCTGTTGGCCAGCATGAGCCGGGCCGTATCGGATTTCAGGCACTCCTCCACATTCTGCGTCGCCGCCGTCATGATCCCCGCATATTTCCGAAAGCGTTTCCAGGCCCGGTAAAGGAACTCGCCGGAATAGTGGTACTTGAAATACAGGTAGCACTCGTCGATGAATACCCAGGTATACTTGCCCCGCTTCCGGTTTTCCACAACGCGGTTTTGGATGGCGTCCAGGGTGACAACGAGGGCCGTGGGGCGAAGCTGCTCTCCCATTTCGTAAAGGTCCAGCACGATGATCCGGTTGTCCATGTTCACGTTGGTCGGGTGGGCGAACACGTTTAAGCTGCCCTCGGTGATCAGCTCCGCCACCAGCGCAAGCTCCCGTGCCTCCGGGTCGGCCTGCTTCAGCACTTCCTCCCGCCAGTCGGTCAGGAGGGGCATCGGCGCCTTGCCCTTGCTGCGTAAGTACGCCTGGTAGATATTTGCGGTACAGCGGTCAATGATGGACTTGTGGGATGCCGAAAGGCTGCCCACCCCCATCTGCTGCTCCAGGATGGAGGTAATGATCTCGGACTTCATGGCGATGGGATTCTCGTCATCGCCATAGTCGCTGGCGAGGTCAAGGGGGGAAATATGCCGCTGACTGTGGGGGGAGATTTCGATGATCTCGCCCCCCAGGGCCTTTGCCACGGGACCGTATTCCCGTTCCGCGTCTATGATGATCACGTCGTCATCCGTTCCCAGCACCACCTCCACAATGGCGTCCTTCATGCCCACAGACTTGCCGGAGCCGGAGACCCCCAGGTAAAACCCGTGCGGGGAAATGAGGCGCTTGCGGTCACAGATCAAGAGGTTTTTGGAGATGGCGTTGACGCCGTAGGACAGTCCGCCGGGGTCCTGGATCTCCTGCACCCGGAAAGGCATAAGGACGGCGGCGCTTTCCGTGGTCAGGGTCCGCAGAGCCCGGACGCGCCGGAGGCCGTAGGGCAGCACCGTGTTCAGCCCGTCCTCCTGCTGGTAGCGTAAAACGGAAAACTGGCAGAGGTGTTCCCGCCCGATGGCCAGCAGCGTTTCCGTGTCCGCGTCAAGCTGCTCCAGAGAGTCGGCAACGTGAACGAGCGTCACAACGGCGAAGATCATGCGCTGGTCTCGCTCCGTCAAGTCAGTCAAAAACTCCTTTGTCTCGCTGCGAAGCTGCTCCAGCTCATAGGGGATCGTGGCGGTAAAGTTGTTCTTGGCGTTTTGCCGTTGCTGCCAGCGGGTGATGTCGCTTTCCACGCCGAGCATCTGACTCTGTATCTCCTTCACCGCCTCATCGGTGGGGATGGGCAGGATATCAATGGAAAGCATGAGGCTGCGGTCAAAGTCCGACAGGTCGGAGATCATATCGTCCTCGATATAGCTGGCATAGGTGCGAAGGAACAGGACGCGCCCGAACCTGCCGCCCATCTCAAAGTGTCCGGCCTTGAAGGAGATACCGTCCGGGCAGATCAGATCCTTGAAGTCCATACCCTGCCGGATGGCCGCCGTCTGATCGAAGGTGAAATACTGTTCCTCGCCGGGGCGGAAAAAGTCGTGCAGGATACGGAGGCGGTCATGGGCGCTCACCTCCCAGGCCATGCTGTCCAGCTTGCCCAGGCTTTTTACCAGGTTGGTGTCCACCCGCCGGAAATAGCTGCGGGTCTCGTCGATCTTCTTCCTGGGTATGGACAGGGTGATGTACTTCTCCTGCACCAGGTTGTTGCTCTCTGCGGCCCGGCGTTTCAGGATCGCATTCAGCTCCTCCCGGTACAGGTCAAGCCCGTCCCAGCGTTCCTCCATCAAAATGCTCCGCTCGAAGTCCACGGGATTCAAGCGCCGGTTGATGATGGTGATCTTGGTCGCGGCGTCGGTGGGCAGGGCGTTCAGCACCCCGCCGTAGGAGAGGAAGATGCTCCGCTGTTCCTCGTCGGAGGCGGCGGCATAGTTCACGTCGGACAGGCGCCAGCTTTTGCTGTGCTTGTTCCCCACAAGGAAAATCCCGTCCCGGTAAACACACTTGACGGGGATCGTCTCCTGCACGCTGCGGGGGATCGTAAACCTGTCCCTTTCGCTCTTGTTGGCCATGACAAGGGATTTAATCAAAGTCCTGCTCTCCTTTCCGCTGGAGCATTTCGTAGTGGAGGTTCCTGGAGATAAAGCGGCGCTCCCCCGCGCAGAGGATCTCGGATTTGAGAAACGCCCAGGCAAACTGCTCCAGCGTCATGCCGTTATAGTGGAAAAAGCCCGCGAGGGCCACAGGCGCGGCGGCAAGGATACACAGCCAGCCTGCCGTCTCTTTGCCGAGCATGGGGCCGAGGCCCAGGTAGATGCCCACGGCCAGCCCTACGGCGGTGGCGGCGCAGACAAACTGCCGCGCTGACAGCCCGAAAAAGATGGTCTCCTTGTGCTGCCGCACTTCCTTCGGTATTTTGATTTCCATAACATTTCTCCTCTGATTAGTCGGAAAAAGGGCGACGTGCCACTGTTACCCATTGGATATTGCTGTCCACTTCATTCCCCTAAACATCCCAGCCGGGGGCGGCCTGCCGTGCAAACAACTCCACGCGGGGGACATCTCCCATGAGCGCAACAATACGTTGCCGTGCCTCATCCGGCTTTTTGCTGTGTTCCTCCACATGAGAGATGATGACCTGATGCACGTTTCTTGCCCGTCGCCGGGGTTGTCCCCTTGTGGCAAGCAGACAGATCTCAGCGTTGGACCGTGTCCAGGAACCCAGCCCCCAAAAAATATGGTCTACCTTCGGGGCCAGCTTGATCCAGGTAAACGCCACGGTCTTGTAGTGGAATCCCCATGCGCGAATAACCTCCAGTGCTTCATGCAGCAGAGGAAAGGTTGCCCAAAGAAACAGTATACAGTCCTTGTCAGCAAGCTCTGCAACCGGCAGTGCCTTTATATCCTTTATATTCATGGTTGGATAATGCCTTTCGGGACCTCGGCTCTTCCCCATTCGGTAGCGCCACGGGGGATCGGCATAGATCACAGTGTACTTCCTTATGTTCCCAGCATCTCCTTTACGATCCGGCTTGCGCCCCGAACCAGGCCGGTGAGGATCAGCATATTGAAAATGAGCTGCCCGATATACGTCCAGGCCATGGTGACGGCGGGAGTGCCAGAGGCCACGGCGGGGGTGCTGCCGGAAAGGAAGGCGGAATAGATCATGCAGGCGATGACAATGACCGCTCCCTCCAGGCACACGCCGATATAGCTTTTCAGAAACGCCTTGCCGCTGGCGCTCGTTCCCTCCCCCGCAAAGGCCGACAGGGGCAGCGGGGCCAGGGCCGTATACATATACAGGCGGAAAAAGCGCCCGTACACGGTGAGCAGCAGGATGAAGGACATCACCGTAATAAACAGCGTCCCCAGGAGGGAGACGAGCCAAAGGGGGATGCTCTCCAGCAGTCCGGCGCTTTCGACGGCCCTGACGATCTCGCTTGGCAGCGTCGCCGCGGTGGAGATGGAACCGCCCAGGCCGCTCATGGCGGTCTGGACGATGCCGGCGCAGATGTTGAAGATGGCCAGCATGATCTCCATGCACCGGCCCACGGCGGTCTTAGCAAGGATAAAGCGGATCAAATGCCGCAGCACAAACTCCGGCCTTTGCAGATCCCTGAAGCCGGCGGCGCTTTGGGCGACGCCCATGGCGAAGAACAGCACCAAAAGGCCGTAGCCGATCCCCACAAGGGCGTTATTGATGTTGAGGATCATCGTCCAAATCGTGCCGCCCTTGAAGGTTTCCGGGGATTGGGTCAGCAGAGACCATATCTCCGCCAGCTTTTCGTTCCAGGCGGACAGGGCGCTTTCCAGATTGCTGACGATCCAGTTGTCTGACAAATAATCACCTCCGGGATGCCTGGAAATGCGTCTCACGGTGAGACGCATTTCCAGGCGTAGATGGTAAGGCCGCTTAGATGGCGCCGATGGCCGCCAGTATCTCCTTGGAAAAGGCGATCATGAGGCCGCCGAACAAGCACAGGAAGCCCTGGGTCCGCTGGCTGGCGTCGTGGGACTGGATGGACATACCCACCTGCACGATGCCCCAGCCCAGGATGATGACGCCCAGGGCCTTGATGATGTTGAAGATGAAGTCGGAGAGGTTGTTGACGATGCCCAGCGGGTCGCCTGCGGCGTAGGCGGGAACGGAGAACACAAAGGCGATCAGCACCAGCGCCGCCCAGGCGGCCATGATGCGGCGGGCCTTTTTGCGGCCCACCGGGAGCTTGCTTGCGTTGCGTTTTTTCATGTAGCAGATTCCTCCATACTGTCGAAGATTTCCACGTCGTCCAGGGACGTGAAGGAGAAGTCCAGATCGCCCGCGTCAAAGAGGCAGACTGGACTGTGAATGTAAGCAGCCGCGCCACCGTCGGCTGTAAACCTGAGATTGGGGTGCTTCATCAAATCGTACTTGTCATCGATCACCGGCGCTTCCCCCCGGATGAGGACGATGGCCTTTTGGTTGTCCAGCATCCGCACCTCGTCGGGGGTCAACAGTTCCCGCCCTGCCTGCTGGAAATTCTGGCTGTACGAGCCGCTTCGCCCCTTGCTCTGGCTGCTGGTCCTGGTCTGTATGGTCTGCTTGCCCAGCAGCTCCGAGATGTACTTGTGCGTGGATTGCTCGTTGCCCCCCAGGTAGATCAAGGCGTCGGCGTTGCCGATGATACCCTCCCAGGAATCTTTGAACAGGGCCTTGAGCTGGGAGATGTTCTGGAGAATGATCGTCGCCATGACGTTGCGGGAGCGCATGGTCGCCTGCAAACGCTCATATCCGTCCGGCAAATTGAATTGCGATAGGTAAGGCCTGAGTGGCGCGTCAGCGCCACTTTCCGCCTTTTCCCCCGCTTAGCACCGTGCATGCGGCTTTCACCGCACACGGCGCCCCATCGATTTCGATTTAATCGTAATTAACACAGCTTCAATGGATTAACGCATTCAGATTGAAGATAAGCCGACTGCTTTGCGAAGAGAGTTAAACTTCGTTTTCTGCTTGGTATTCAAGTTTAGTGTCCGCATATGGTATGCGATTACCTCACTGCTCGTAGCATGGATAAGAACATGAACGGCCTCAGAGACCAATATCAGATTAGAATATCGGTCGTTTCCTCCTTGGCTTCTCGGTTTCTTGTGATGACAGTGAATATCTCCGATTTCCAGCGGCAGATTAGTAACAGCACAGCACCCGTGTTGCGCGCAATAGAGCGCAAGCCTGTTGGAGCTTAGTTCTACACTCGCATACTGCACGGGATTTCTCATCAGATAGTGCAATATACCTACGTTTACCGTTTCAAGGTTCTTGTGAATGGCACTTCGCCCCTTGGACGTATACTGGTTCACATCGCGCCGCTTAAAATGGGGAGCTTTGGTCTGCACATACCCAACGGGTATTAAGGCTTGACCGCTCACAAATCGGATTTGCTTGCTCTTTCCATACCGCTCTGCAATATATGGGGGTATTGATTCTCCGCTTGTTTGCAGGCGTTCTCGCAACCTGTTTTTCATGGTTCGAGTGATACCCAAGGCTATCTTTCGGAAGTCTTTGCTAATATGAGTTGCGTATCGGTAGTAATTGTGAACGCCGGACACATAGGCATTGTAGGCTCCAACTGCTTTGTACTCTTCGTTCACATCTGTCGGAAACTGAATCTTTTTCACCATTTCCCGCGCTTGACGTTTGACCCGTTTGACCGCCTTTTCGCTCATATGCGATTCCACAACGAATTTTGCTTTGCCACTGCCCTTGGAGCCCTTTCTCACTGCTCTTAGCTTAAAGCCAAGGAAGTCTGAGTACTGTTTTCTCAGGTTGACGATTTTCGATTTCTCAGGGCTGATATTCAGCCCCAAGCGTTCCTTCAGCCAATCCTTAACAGCGATAAAGAGTTTTTCTGCGTCTTTCCTTTTCCGGCAGAATATTTTGAAGTCGTCAGCATACCGGACGATATAGCATTCCTTCAGGGATGAACCTTTACGGAGCATTTCATACTTCTGGTTTTTATCAACGACCCCATTATCCGAGCGGGCATATTCACGTTTCTTGCGTGTCGGCATGTCTTCCCATTGACTGCTTATCCACCAATCCAGTTCATTTAGCACAATGTTGGAGAGAAGCGGCGAGATAATGCCGCCTTGAGGCGTACCCCGTTCCGGGAAACCAATGCCGGCGACCTCCGCTTTCAACATAGCTGAAATAATGCTCAGGACACGTTTATCCCGGATTCCCATACTCCACATCTGCTTCAGCAACTTGCCATGATTGACGTTATCGAAAAAGCCCTTGATATCAATATCAATCACGTAGTGCAGATCTCGTTTCTGAATCATTGCATAGCATTGGGCCAGGGCGTGTTCTGCGCTCCTGTTAGGCCTGAAACCGTTGCTGCGTTCATGGAACTTTGCTTCACAAATTGGTTCCAGGATTTGAAGGAAGCATTGCTGTATCAGTCTGTCTGCAATCGTAGGGATTCCTAATGGTCTGGTCTTTCCTGTGTCGCCCGTTGGAATTTCTACACGGCGAACAGGTTGCGGTTGGTAGTGGTCAAGCCGCTTTCTGACATACATTACGAGAGCTTCGTCAGTGAAACCGGACAGATAACGTATCGTTTTCCCATCTGTACCCGCCGTTTTACTACCTTTGTTTTTGCTGATATTCCGATACGCCAGCAGGATGTCTTCATTGGAGGTAACCAATTCCATCAGCGAGGTAAACTTATAGTTTTCCTTGCTTTTGGCGTACAGGCTGTCCATCGTCTCCTGCAAATCGAAGTATTCAGCATTGCGAAGTTTCTGCTTCTTTTGCGGTTTTTCCATCGTCATAGTCGGCATCACTCCTTGCGGAATTTTGCCTTTGTTAGTCATACTCGAACCTACGAAATACTGTGTTTTTACTTTTGTTGTCAAAATCGACTGGTGCCTGTTCCTCCATCGCCATTACAGCGACTTTAACGGTCGTGGCACCACTCTCACCGGAATTAAGGACGATTATTGATGTTTTCGCCCAACGCCCCGCAATGGGTTGTTTCATACGTTTCCGGCTTTCCACGTTCCGATATTCCTATCTGTGCATATGCCCTTAGGTGACACCTTTAAGCCAGCGCACTTTGGCGATACCTGTAATACCGCAGGGACTTTCATACTAACGACTTTTACTTATCCCCATGCGCACCGCGCTTTGGCGGCAACCGCGTTTCCACGGCTCATTCGTCTTGACCCGTACATTCAGTGTTTCGTCAGTGCGTTCTCTCCGCACATCCTCACCATAGGCATTTTGTAGACCCCCGGCGTATCATCTGCACACAGCACCTCTGCCGCGCTTTCGTCAACTGCCTTTATGGCATTGTTACGACAAACTTCCGCCGACTTCTGCGAGCTCTCAGACATTTCGCGTATTGCGCCGCTAATGCCCGTCGCAGTCTTAGAGCAGGCGTTTCAGGGCGTTACCCCGTCATTCCACCTGTCGGAATACCAGTTCTGTGAAACTGATATTGCTTAAAAGCTCCTTTCTAATCTTTTTATATTTCAGCTTCACGCCTAACCTTTTCAGTTAGGAACGTGTCGCACTGTTGGCAAACTCGTCGAACATGAGGCGCACGGGCATGGGCAGGCTGCCGCCGTGTACCTTGTCCGCCTGGTAATAAAGCTCCTGAAACGCCTGGGTGTAGAGCATCCCCACCAGGAAATTGAGGGATACGTCGTTGCTGTCCGGGATAATGCAGAAGATGGCCTGCTTGCGCTCACCCAGCTTTTCCAGCTCCAGCTCGTCCCGTGCCGTGATCCGCTGTATCTCCGGGAGGGAAAAGGGGGCGAGGCGCACGGCGGCGGAGATCAGGATGCTCATGGCGGTCTCGCTGGGGGCCTGCTTGAACACCTTGTACTGCCGCAGGGCGATATGCTCCGGGTTTTCCTCCTCCAGCGCCTGGAACAGGAGATCCAGCGGGGAAACGTGATCGCCGTCACCCTCCTTGGCCGCGCCGTACTCCAGCATGGTCAGCATCATCTCCATGGTCTGATCCTGGGGCGGAGCTTCATGGAGGAGATACAGCATGAGGGCACTGTCCAGGGCTGTCTCGCTCTTTTCCCAAAAGGGATCGTTGGAATGGGCGTTTTTCGGCGTGGTGTTGCGGATGAAGTTGGCAATGAGCTTCAGCACGTCGGCATCGTTGCGGATATAGTGGAAGGGGTTGTAGCAGTCTGACCGTTCCGGGTCAACCAGGTCGAAAACCTTGACCGTATAGCCCTCCCGGAGCAGCAGCGGAATGGAGTCCCTGGCCAGCTCTCCCTTGGGATCGGTGGCGATGTAGCTGGCGTTGGCCTCGTAGATGTTCGGCTTGACGATGTAGCGGGTCTTGCCCGCGCCGGAACCGCCCACGACGATCTGCAGGAGATTGCGCAGATGCTTTCGGCTGTTCAGGCTCATGCGCAGGTGCTTCGTCAGGATGGCGTTGCGGTGCCTGTCCTTGTCCCGGTACTTGCGGTCAAGCTGCCGGGGGTCGCCCCAGCGGGCGCTGCCGTGTTCCTCCCCCGGTCTGCGGTTTTGCTTTGCGGAGAGGAGCAGAACCACGGCGAAGGCATACAGGCACAGCGCGATAAACAGGAAACGGGGCGTGTATGGCGTCCATTCCAGGGAAAAAGGGCGCTTCATCCATTCGGTGAAGCGCCCCATAAGGGTAAAGAGATCCATTCCGTCCTCATAGCAGCTTGCCATGCCCGCGCCCACCCAAAGGATGGGCGCGGCTGGCAGCAGCCAGAGAAACGGGGACTTTCGGGAAGTGTTCTTCATTGTTTGCCGGAAATGCGTCTCACGGTGAGACGCATTTTAATAGCCGGTCCTGGGCATCGTCACGGTGCTTTTCACATAGACCGCCGTGTTCCAGCGGGACACCGCCTGCACCCACATTCCGTCGTACAGCCCGCCCACGTCGGCCACGTTGACGATGCTGCTTCCATCGGAAAGGCCGCCGTTGACCGTACCGCTGAGGTAGGCTGTTTCCACCTCACCAAAACCGGCCCGCACCGCGCCGAACACATACATGATCTCCGTCACGCGCTCGTTGGCGGCAAGGCCCAGGGTCGCGGGGCTGGCGTCCAGCACATAGTTCTTCGCCGTGCTGAGATTGTCCGCCAGCGTCCGGTAGCTGTCCCCGGTGAGGTTTGTCTTGTATACCACCTTATAGGCCAGGGTCTGGTTATAGGTGCCGGTGACGAGCCGCGTCAGGGTGATCTGTCCCGGCAGGGTGTCCCGCCAGTAGAAGGATTCCAGGCCCACGGTGGAGGTGTTGGCGATGCCCGTCACGGTGTATCGGATGGGCTGGCCGGGCATGACCTCGGCATAGCCGGTTTTCCTGATGGAGACGCCGGTGGCTACGCTTGTGTCCTCCACGGCAAAGCTCACGATCTGTCCGGCGTATTCCAGGTAAGCGGTCAATACTGTGGGATTGACGGAATAGCCCTTTGGGGCGGTCACTTCCCGGAGGGTATACCTGGCCAGGGGCAGGAGCTTCGAGGCTGCGCGTCCGTTGCGATCCGTTCTCACGGTGTCCACCACGTTTCCGGCCCTGTCGTAAATCTCAAATACCGCACCCTCCAGGAGGGAACCGGCAGGCAGGCCGTTCATGGGATTGTCGTCGGCGGACTTCTTCACGATCTGGATCTGCCCCCGGACGGCGGTATTCTTCCAGGTGATCTCCGTCGTACTGCCATACTGTACATAAATGGTCTTGAGCTGGTCATCCGGCAAATAGCCTTCCGCCGCCTGGATCTCCCGGAGATAGTAGCGCCCGTCCGCCAGACCGTCATCCATGTACACATAACCGTTTTGGTCGCTCACATACTCCCGGATGGGGTTGTGGCCGGCGTCATAGAGGACGAATACCGCGCCGTAGATACCCTTTCCCGTGTCCGCGTCCACCTTATGGATCAGGATGTTGGAGGTTCTGCGATTGGTGAGCGCCAGGGTAGTCATCTGCCCGTTCTTGACCTCCACGGGCTGAGGGATCGTATCCAGGGCATAGCCAGACTGCGTTTTCAATTCCGTGACGGCATACCAGCCGCTGGCGAGACCGGGGAGCTGAATGACACCGTTGCGGTCCGTGGTAAAGGTGCCGACGATCTCGCCGTTCAGCTTCCGCACCTCAAACTGTACGCCGGAGAGTCGAGCGCCGGTCTCCTCGTCGGATTTGGTAATGACGATCCCGCCCAGGGGTGTGTTATAGAAGGTCAGGGTCTGCGTATCGTCCGGATTCACGTTCACAGTCTGCGTCCGGCTGTCGGGATCGAGGACGTACCCTGCGGCGGCCTTTTCCTCCGTCACCACAATGGCCCCCGTGAGGCCGGTGATAACGATCTCACCTCTGGCGTTGGTCTGGTAGATGCCTGCGCTGGAGATGTGGCCGTTTGCATTATCCACATAACGCCCGTCGGCGTAGCGCAGGGAGAACTCCGCGCCGCTGATGGGGGCTCCGGTCACGCTGTCCAGCTTTCGGATGATGAGGGCACCCTGCCTGGCGTTCCAAAAGCTGAGGTTCTGCACCGTACCGGCCACGATCTCTATATCCTGGGGTGTACCATCCAAAACAAAACCGTCAACGGTTCGTATCTCCCTGGCGGTGACGACTTCCCCCGGCGTCAGGCCGGTAAGCACGATCTCCCCGGCCATATCCGTGTAGTAGATGCCGTCGTCCGGGCCTACGGCAGCGCCAGAGCCGTCCGTCACCCGGAAGCACACGCCGGAAAGGGGCTCGTTCTCTGTGCCCGTGACGTATTTGTGGATAATGAGCGTTGTCGTCGGTTCATTGTCGAAGGTGAGGCTGTTCACCGCGCCGCTGCGAACCAGGATGGTCTTGGGTGTGCTTTCCCGCACATAGCCTGCAGGGGCCTTATCCTCGGTAACAATCACGGTGGCGTCGGGCATAAGGCCGGAAATGACGAGCTTCCCGTCCTTATCGCTGGTGTAGTGGCCGATCATCGCGCCATCGCTGTATGTCGCCGTGAACTCCGCCCCGGCCAGGGGTCGTTTCGTCTCACTGTCCCGCTTGTACACGGTCAAGGTGCAGAGGGGCTCGTCATAGAAACGCAGCACCTGGGTATCCGCGCCGCTGACCAACACGGTCTGGGCCATACTGTCCGGCTTGTAGTAGTCCGGCGCTCTGTCCTCCGTCACGATGTAGGTGTCCGGCTCCAGCTTGGAAAGGACGATCTGGCCGTACTCATCGGTGACGTAAAGGCCATTGCTGGAGGTCTGCCCTTCGTTTGACGCCACAAGCTCGCCGGTTGCCATGGTGACCTTGAACCACGCCCCGGCCAGGGGCAGCCCGGTCACACTGTCCAGCTTCAGGATCACCAGCGCCCCCTTGGGGACGTTGCGGAACTCCAGGGTGACAGTCTCTCCGTCCCGGATCACGGCGGTCTGTGCCGTATCGTCCAGGATGTAGCCGCTCTTGGCGCGGCTCTCTTTGACGATCAGGGTGGTGCCGGGGGCGAGGCCGTCAATATGGATCGTGCCTGTGCTGTCCGTGGTGTAATACCCGCCGTTGGGCCCGATGACCGCTCCGCTGCTGTCCGTCACATAGAATTGCACGTCGGACAGGGGCTCATGGGTGGCGGCGTCAATCTTCCGAATCAGCAGCCCGCCCTTGGGGGTGTTGGCAAAGGTCAGGGTCTGCACGTCCTCCGCGTTCACCCGGATTGTCTGCGGTGTCGCATCCAGGATGTGGGTGTCCGGGCTTCGGACCTCCGTGACGGTATAGGTATCCGGGGCGAGATCGTACAGGCGTATCTGCCCCAGGCTGTCCGTCATGTAGAGGCCGTTTGCGGAAACATACCCGCCGTAGTTGTCCGCATAGCTGCCGTCCGCATGGAGGACCTGGAACACGGCCCCGGCCAGGGGTTCCTTCGTCACGCTGTCGATCTTGCGAATCAGCAGCCCGCCCTTGGGAGCGTTGCGGAACTCCAGCTCCTGGGTCTTGCCCGAAACGATCCTGACGATCTGCGGTGTATCGTCCAGCAAATAGCCGGCCCTGGCCTGGGTCTCCCGAACCACAAGGGTCGTGCCGGGGGTGAGTCCTTCGATGAGGATGGTTC
>JAEEGI010008449.1_pt1 | contig 22749 bp, 18 predicted proteins | sample 8958751 | NCBI WGS metagenome assembly JAEEGI01 (sample SAMN16246545, study PRJNA631951) | gut metagenome | biome: gut microbiome; feature: rumen; material: KS-attached | host: Bos | place: Iran: Karaj | collected 2018-10 | reverse complement strand
CCTTGCCTGTATATCCCTTTTTAGATACATCATGTGAATTGGAGGGATGCCACTTTACTATATATTCGTACTCACCGTCTCCATCTACGTCGCCAACACTTATATCATTGGCATGATATTCATAAGCCTCTCCTTTTTTGGTCACGCCGCCTTCAGGCTTTTTAAGTGGGATATCCAAATAGTTATCCTTACTTGCCCATACGCTTACATGCTCAGCTTTTTTTAGGCGCACACTAAGCTCATCATCAGAAACATCAGTGCCAGATACAAAAGGTACTATACTATAAATATCTTTTTCATCACCATTAGTATCAAGATAATTGGTGCTGTCTGTTACTACAGCTATCTTTTTATCATTTTTTAAAACAACAAAATCAGTCCCTGTTAGCCCCGTTTCATTACTTCCTGTTACTTCATCTTTAAAAAGTCTCCAGGATACAAATATCCCGTTTCTTGTCTTTACTGCCACAAGGCCTCTGCCTAGTTTCTCCAATTGAGGCTTTAATACTTTGGTTACCGGTGTCTTTACGACAGGGCTCTCATCTATTACTTCAAGTACTACCGTTTTTTCTTTTACATCCTTAACTACTTCAGCATTATCAGCTTCTTTATGTTCTTTCGCCTCTTCAGCTTCTCTTGCATCTTTAAGCTCTACATTTTCTCTAATGTCTTTAGAATCTTCAGTTTCTCTGGAATCTTTATCATCTCCAGCATCCTTACCTTCTTTTTTCCTCAATGCCTGAACCTTAACATAGTAAGGAATCCTTGGCATCTTTTTAAGAATCCCCATGCAATCTGATGTTTGTGCCAGCTCTTTAAATTGCATGGAGTCTCTTTTTCTGTCTTTCCATAATAGTCTGTAACAGTCAGCACCCTCTTGCATGTCCCAACCAAAAGTCATCTTATCGTCTTCGACAGTTTCAAGCCATATATTCATATATTGCAACCTCATAAAGTTTTGATTCATGATAATAACCCCGGCATCGACATCCGCGCAGGATGCCGATGCCGGGGTGTCTATAGCATATGATCATCTATATAATATTCATACATTTGATATACATCGTATTTCCGAGCTTTAGCAGCATTTCTGTACGCAAATTGTATCTTTGTGCACTTATTTATCTCTGCGCATTAACCTCTTCGATGATAGTGTCATATCCCTGAGATCTGATTGAATCCAGTGTGTTCTTGAACTCTTCAAGTGAGATGGATCCGCAGATATACTGGGTTCTTGCTGCTGTAACCTGCTCATCAAGGTCAGCGCCAACCTGAGAATATGTATCAGAGCCTACCAGATAAGAAAGTGCCGGATTGAGTTCTGCATATGGAAGAGCTGCTGCATAAGCTGCATCCTGAGCTTCATTAAACTTGTTGGTGGCGATCGGAATAGCACCTGTAGATGACTCTGATGATGGAAGGAATGTAAGGAGCTGGTTAAGACCCTTATAATTGTTGGCAAGTTCTACTGCTGCCTGATCCTCAGTTTCAGCATCGAGATCTACGATATATCCGTCTGCATCATACTCATAGTTGATACCTTCAAGACCATATTGTGTAAGTGTGAGCATCTCAGGTGAGCAGAGTCTGTCAAGAAGAGTAAGCGCTGCTTCGATCTTCTCTTCAGTATCAAGCGTTGTAGCAGAAAGTGTGAAAAATCCGTTATAACCGGCTGTAGCAAGTGTATGTCCGTTAACTGCTCCGTAGAGGTTCATAGTTGCAGGTTCGTCGGGATTAACAACTGATGCAGTATAGGTTTCATCTGCTTCAAAGTACTGCCATATTCTCTTACCTGAATCAAGAACGTCTATAAATACACCATTCTCTCCGGTCTTACATCCATTGGACCAAGAGTCTGTAGGTCTTGAATAGAAGTCAGCAGGCATAAGGCCATCATCATAGAGTTTTTTGATATACTCAACAGCTTCAAAATACTCATCTGTAGTCCATACAGGCATAAGCTTGCCATCTACTTCCTGCCAGCCATTGCCGCATCCAAACCAGGTCTGGATGATATCAAAAGGACCGGTATACAAAGTCATCTCCATACCGATAGTATCATCTACGCCATTGCCATCAGGATCGTCATAGGTAAAGGCATATAACATCTTATATACATCATCCGGAGTTGCATTCTCAGGGAGCTCTACGCCCAGCTTTTGGGCCCAGTCCTGACGATAAGACAGACCGTATCTGCCTACAACACGAGTACGCGGAAGGGCGATCAGCTGACCGTTAACTGTAAGATTAGCAGCAACTTCTTTTGAAAGCTGTGACAGATAAGGATACTTCTCTGAATCCCAGATATAATTGTTAAGATCTACAAAAGCTCCGTTCTTGGCCGCTGATACAACATCACCTGTTACTGTACCGCCCCATGACATGATCTGAGGCATTGTAGAAGGGCTTGTAAGTGCCAGTGAATTCTTCTCAGAAAGTGCATCATTGGCATACCAGATAATATCAAGATCTGCGCCGCAGTAATCTTCTATCTGCTGTATGATCTCATCTGCATAGTCGCCTACAGCATTGACACCTGCATTGACATCAATTACTGACCATGTGATTGTCTGACGCTCGCCAGAACCCTCTGCCTGAGCACTCTCTCCGGATCCTTCTTGACCGCTGCTCTGGCCATTAGTTACTCCTGACTCAGTAGATGATGCTCCCCCACATGCGGCGAGACCTACTACCATAGCTGATGTTAACAGCATACTTACGATTTTCTTTTTCATGTTCTTTCCTCCTGCATATTATTTTGATTTGTTTTGAGAATATGTTTCTTTAAGCTGCTTTATCTTTTTTACATAACTAAATGGGTAGGCTCCTTAGCCCTTTACAGCCCCGACCATAACACCTTTAGTGAAGTACTTCTGAACAAAAGGATATACACACAGGATAGGCACTGTTGCTATAACCGTACATGCCATCTTGACTGCCTTGTCCGGAGGCGTACCGTACATATCAAAGTCATTGGCCATGTTGTCAACGATAGCTGATGACTGAAGGATTATAGATCTTAGCTGGATCTGGATCGGATATTTCTCAGCAGTCTGCAGATATATCATGGATCCGAAATAGTCATTCCAAAAACCAACTCCGTAGAATAGAGATATAGATGCTATAACAGGCTTTGAAAGCGGAAGAGCTATTCTTGCAAATATCTGAAGGTCATTGGCTCCGTCCATATATGAAGCCTCGTCCAGCTCTACAGGAAGCCCCTGGAAGAACTTCTTGATTATGATCATATTGAAAGGACTTATAAGGCCCGGAAGTATCAATGCACCGTATGTATCATAGAGTCCATATGCCCTGTAGACTATGAATGAAGGAATCATACCACCGCTAAAGAGCATGGTTATGATAACCAGATTCATTACAAAATTCCTGCCCCTAAAATGAGACTTGGAAAGAGGATAAGCAAATGTTAATGAAAAGAGCATACAAAGCGTCGTTCCAAGTGCTGTCAGTATCACCGAATTCTTAAGTCCTCTTAGAATATTTGCTGTTCTTATGGCATATTTGTATGCATTAAATGACCATATAGTCGGCACTATAAAGAATGCCTTTTCTGTTAGTTCCTTTTCTGTAGCAAAAGATCCTGCGAATACATATAGAAACGGAAGTATCGTGGATATTGCAATAAGCCCCAAAACTACATATATGATGACATCAACTATTCTGTCGCCATAGCTTTTTTTGACCTTGGACCCTGATTTTGACTTAGCCATATCTACCCTCCCTTAATATAGTCCGCTCTCGCCAAACCACTTGGCTACTCTGTCGGATATAAGTACCAGAATCATTCCGACTATAGACTTGAACATACCTACAGCAGATGAAAATGAATACATTCCATTCTTGATACCTTTTGTATAGATGTAAGTATCAAATACTTCGGCCCTTGCAAGATTAAGGTCATTCCTCATAAGGAATATCTGCTCATAGCCTGTATTCAGGATTCCTCCTACTCTCAGGATCAGCATCATTATGATGGTACCTCTTATGGCAGGAAGCGTGATATGCCACATAAGCCTCCACCTTCCGGCTCCGTCAACTCTGGCTGCTTCATATAGTTCCTGATCTACACCTGACAAGGCTGCAAGAAATACAATAGTACCGTATCCCGTCTCTCTCCAGATATCCTGTCCAACTATAAGTCCCCAGAAGGTCGATGCCTTGGATAGTATGTCAAAAGAGTTACCTGTAAGCGATCTTGATATGATATTGAATACACCGTCCGTTACATTAAAGAGCTGATATGTAAGACTGGCAATGATAACCCATGATACGAAATGAGGGATATAGACAAGTGTCTGTACACATCTTTTGTATGCAATATTTCTTACTTCATTAAGAAAAAGTGACAATATAATAGGTGCCGGAAAAAACAATACTAATTGTAATAAACTTATTCCAAGCGTATTAACAAGAAGCTTTGGAAAATCATTATTACTAAAGAACTTGGTAAAATTAGAAAATCCGACCCAAGGACTTCCCCACATTCCTTTAAATGGACTGTAATCCTTAAATGCTATTATCAGTCCCCCCATTGGTACATATCTGAACAGGATCATGTACAAAAGCCCGGGAATCAGTAACAGATACAGCCATATATGCTGCTTGAAATATTTTCTGTTGCTGGTTCTGTTGGCATCAATAACAGATCCGTCAGACAACTTGATCGTTTTAGTCTTAGCCATACTCGTCTCCTCTTTTCATGATAGTAACTTCCCACTTGGACAGACCGGCATATCCTAAGTCTTTACAGGGGAGCAGATCCGTCCAAGTGGGATGTTTTAGATAGTAATACCAAGATACAGTTGCCAAACCCACAACCTGTCCATGAGCTAATCATATGGCCGCGAATTCGTAACATCTACAATCATATTATTTTTTACCAATAAATCACAATTTGCATATACCCAATTTATGCACAATATACAAAATGTATCATTTTATATCTGTATATACAGACCAAAATAATAAATTGATTATTGATTTTACGAATCCAACAATCGCAATTTTTTCTTGTAAAACATATCTCTCTTCTTTTTTCACCCTCGATCTATTACAAGAACCAGCATATGTTTTGTAAAAAACACATCTCAAATTCATCAAAAAGCAGACAAGCCAGCTCATTCAATCCGCATAGCTCGTCTGCTTTTTAATTTTTTTATAAATGCCATGAACTATGAAACAATTAACAGCGTGACAATGATTTATATGCTATCCGCTCAAAGCCCCATGCCTTTGCAAAACATTCGTGGATACCCTACCGCCAGGGTCGGAAGCACCACACACGCCGCCGCGCTCTACACCGGACCATACATAAGTTTTCTGTACTTGCCCGGGGTAAGTCCGGTTCCCTTACTAAAGAACCTTATGAAGTTCTGAGCATTGGTATATCCAAGTTCCAAAGCAATATCCGAAACTGATCTATTAAGCTGCAACAGCTTCTTGGCTTCTTCAATCTTGTACTCTTCCTGATATTCACTGAATGTCTTACCTCTTTGAGCTTTCATGATCTTCCAGATATAGGTAGGAGTGACACCCAATTTATCTGCACACTCATTCAAAGTGATATTACCTTTAGAATCAGCCAGCATTTTCTCTATCTGAGCCATCATCTGATAAGAATTATCCTCAAGAAGCTCATATCTTGCAGCAAAAACAGGATCGACGATATATTTTTTCAGATTCTTGCGAACCCTTGATACATCTCCCGCTTCCAGAATGCTGTGATATAAAGGCTGCAGACCTTCCGGACAGATTATTGCAATATCTATTTGCATGTCTATAGCCTGGATCATGATCGCATCGATCACAGATGTAAGGTAGACAGAAGCTACAGACCATTCTCCAACCAGCCTTATGTTTTCTATGAATTCATCTATAAGCCTGTAGCATGCTCCTTTATCAAGCGCTTTTAATGCATCACACAGCTCTTTTTCATACTTTTTGAGATTGATGCCATCACCCTTGGAAGTAACAAGTTTCAGATAAAAGCGGCATCCGCTATCAAATTTACTATTTCTATAACTTCGTGCACTATCGGTATGTTCGCTATCAACATGCTCTCCGCCTGAATCTTCGCCGCCTATATTCATAACGGAAGTATGTATGTCTGCGACATTCTCAGCATCCATGTTCTCACCGTCCATGGTTAGCGCATATACACTTTCATGATAAGCTCTTCCCAGATGATTCCTTCTGGTATGGACTTCACTTACACCCATCTGGATACCGTAACCAATCTTACCTATAGCATATTTTTGGATCTTATCATAATAAGCAGATATCTGATCCATGAGCTTCTCTTCTGAGTCTGCGCCCATTATACATGTAAGCGTGCATGAATCATATATAAGCGGAAGCCATGTTGCTTTCTTTAGATCCTCCGGAAGATTTTCTGCAAGTTCAAGGCACAGTGCATCCTCGTTGATCTCTTCTTCAAGTTCTTCCTTGCCCTGAAGATTTAAGATTATGGCTATCACTGCATAGTAGGGATACTCTGTAAGATTTAATACCTTTATATATTCATTCCATTCATCATCCATGGATACTGCGCTTCGGATTATACGCATCTCGAAGAGCTCTGCCAGTTTCTGTCTTTTCTGGATTATTGACTGATTAAGGACTTCCCTGTCATTTTTCAGATTTTCAAACTGACCTGCCAGATATTGAAGCTCATTCCCCTTAACGTCCCTGTTATCAGCATCGGAGACTTCCTTTATAAGCCTGTCAACGGGCTGATATAGAGCATATCTTACTGCTATAAAGCTAAGAGCAGCAAGAACTGTTATCGCAACCAGGAATTCTATCAGAAGTTTTGAAGTAGCCCCCAGTATCGTGCCGTAGTCATAGGCAACATAATAATTCCATCCCAGCATCGTTGATGAGCTTTGCGCAACTATATATTTACTATTATTGATAGACTCTTTGGAAGCTTCTTTCGGGATATCCGAGCTATTCTTATCCATACATTTGACGCAAAACTCAGAACTATTTGAATAGATCACATTCCCGTCATTATCAAGTACAGCAACATACCTTCCTGAGATATCGACATTGTCCCAGATCCATCTCTTCCATTCATCCATGTTGATATTGACCTGAAGAAAGCCCTTGGAAGTATATACTCCTATAGGCAGGTTCAGAAGGAAATTAAGCCCCTTAGTATCTGCCGTAAGCCTGTATCCTGTGTTTTTTGAATCGGCACTAACTCCTCCTTGTATATAGACCCAGTTTCCTTTATTGACCTTAGTTGAATTGTCCTTATAGAGATTATCTATCTCCTCTTTATTGATCATCTCGTCTATTTCGTAGATTCCTCTCGAACTTATGACTCTGCCATTGTCATAATTGATGACCACATAACTATTAAGATAATTGGGAAAAAGAGAATTGTTGCCAAGTGCGGTCGATATCTGCTTATATCTTCCATAGTCAGAATAGTCAAGCTTATTGTTCAAAAACCACTCGATATCTTCATCCATGGCTGAGTATAGATAGTACTGGCGAAGTATCTCCAGTTTATCTTCTACTTCTGAAACCATATGATCTGTCGTAAGCTGCGCTTCTCTTTCAGACATTTCAAGGCTGTTAGACCTTATTGCCAGAAAAGAGTTTATGACCATGATGACCATGAATAGGCCTACCAATATACTGATGCATATAGTTACGAATAGCTTATATGATATTCTTTGTGGGATTTTGGATACAGATAGTATAGCTTGTCTATTCATACATAACCTCTTAGTATTATTGAACTGATTATCGCTTAAACGTATCTAAATTATTTTATCATATTCAAAACAAATATGTCGTATATTGATTTAGTATATACCTGTACTTTTATCACTCTTTGTAAATGAATGCCAAAATGATCATCATCCATTTATAATGCCTACAAGTAGTTCATAAGGTCTTATGGTTATAACCTTATCCCAAGCCTGTTCGATGCAGATATTAGTATATGGATCCCATTTTTTATTTATTTTGGATATTCCCTTACTTATTGTTATATCTATAGTCTTAAGCCCCTCATTAGATAGGAAGATGTACTCGTATTCATCTTTTTTTAGATGAGAGAATCTAAGATCATATACATCTCCTTCAAATTCAAAATCAAGATCAGAATTTTTTCTGATCTCATCTATATACCATCTTGTACGAAGCTCCCTATCTCCATTCCCATCTTCAGATTTCAAAGCTCCTGCTATGCTATCTTCATCTGCAATTATCAGCCTGCCTCCCGATCTTTCGAAGTCATGTAGTACTGTCTTTTGATCATCTGTAAGATCTTCATACTCCTTGATATCAGAAACGACTACAGTATATTCCTGCTTCGCAATGCCAAGCTTTCCATGATCTACATTACAGCTATCAAGAATCTCTCTTTCAAGATAGTTAAACTCTATCTGATTTGTATATAGGGGCTTTGCAAGCTTCCAGGAAAGCATTTCTTCACTACATATAATTGCTACCCTGGCCATATTTACAGATTCTGTATTGAGATAACACATTCTTTTTATATAATCACTGAGCTTTCGGTACTGTGGCCAGAAGGTGTTGTGCATCCCTACTTCCGGCGGCCTCTCATCTCCCCGTCCGTCTCTGATACTGTAGTAGAAGGCATGAGGATATATCATATTGACGCCTCTTACAAACAGCCAGTTAAGATACCATCTCATATCATCTTGTGTGAAGATTTTTGGATCAGACTTTCGCCCACAACATCCGAAGCATTCATTGCCATTTCTGATAACGCCTCTGTGCCGTGCACTGTCTGATGAGCACTTACCCATAGTCGAGTGCTCTCCTTCTATCGCATGCCCATCCTCAGGTTCTACATATCTCCATACAATATCCTGGCAGGGTATCTGAAAATATTTAAGATAGCCTATATCAGTGCTCTTCTCCGGATGACCTGTAAGCGCTACATTATGAGATACACACCATCTTTCAAGCTGCTTATAATATGCCTTTGAAAGCCTTTCATATATTACCTTTTTGTAGATCAGATAATCTCTTCCCTCTTTTTCAAAAAGGCTCTTAAGATTATCCTTATTTCCTCCTGCTTCTATATACTCTTCATAGATCCCGCTACTCCACGGTATCACATCATCTTCCACACATCTTCCAAGTATATTAGGCTCATCTGTAAAAAAAGCTATCACAGTACTTCCAAAATATTCTTTTAGCTCTTTATAATATTTCTCATGCGTAAACTCTATAAACCTTACAACTGCTTTGGGATTTAGAAGATCAGCACTTTTGGGAGCGTAAGGTTCTCCATCATCCTCATTGTCATGAACTCCCCTTATAGTACCGCCACTTGGAGCCATAACATAAGATATGTCTCTTCCATCCTCAGTCACCTTAGCTATGATTGTATTTTCTTTAGAAGTACAGCTATTTGTAGTCCTCATAAGGCACATAGATGCCAATCCCGCATCAGACCTCACCACTTCACCATGGCACGAACCGGATGGATACATAGCTTCATCATACAATACCACTTTCATATCAAGTTCTTTAGCCTTAGACACTGCAAATCGTACGTACTTAAAATAAATATCAGATAGATAAGGTATACTTTTAGGAATACCTTTCCTTGGATGTATCACAAAGCCCTCAACACCCTTATCTTTCATTTCAAGCATCTGCCGCTCTATCTCATTCTCAGACAGTTCGTCATTCCAAAACCAGAACGGCACAGAACTATACTGCTTTGATGGAATCTTAAGATATTCAACTAAATTCGCCATCTTCCCCCCGCTTATAAAACTCTTTTTTTAGTATATTACTACCCCCACTTAGACGGGTCGGCATCCCAAAAGTCTTTACAGGGGCAGGCCCGTCCAAGTGGGATGTTTTAGTATATTATCCATTCTTGCACACATAGTAGCTCTTTTCGAATCAGTTTTCTATCTAATAACGTTGCAATTCAGCCACATTTCGACCTTTTATTTATTTGCTACGTCCTTTAAAACCATGCATAGTTTCCTTTTAACCCTGCTTATGCCAAAAAGCCATCTCGTAGCACCTGCAATCAGTTAAGCTGTCGCAGCTACTACAAGATGGCTTTTTACGTTCAATATTTTTTTGCAGACTTCCCTCTTATAAAACAGACTCCGTCCCTTGGAACTGCGCTGATATAGATAGTTTATTAAGTATTGTTGTGTTCTTTTGAATTTATAACAATTTCAAGACACGACAAGACTTAATAAACCATCTATGTCAGCGCAGCTCCAAGAGACGGAGTCTGTTTTGCAGGCGAGAAGTCTGTTTTTATTCTATTGTCAAGATATCTGTAAAGCCTGTAACTTCGAAGATCTCATTGATCTCTTCATTTACATTTTTTATGACCATGCTGCCTTGCTTGTTCATGGCTTTTTGAGAAATCAGCAGAACTCGAAGTCCTGCAGATGAGATGTAATCAAGCTTGGCAAAATCGAATGAAAGCTTTTTTACATCACCAATCTCTGCTTTAAGCATATCATCAAGTTCAGGAGCTGTTGTTGTGTCCAGTCTTCCTTCAACTGCTACAGTGAGCTCATCACCGTTTCTAGTCTTATTAATAACCATTACCTATCTCCCTTCTTGTCAACTACAATCAAATCGATTATTCTTATGAAACTTTGTATTGAAGGTGTCCAAAGCACCTTTCCACTACTTCATCCTGCAGATGATAGTCATTTCGACCTTGTCACCTTTAACACCTACAAGTACATCGTTTGCGATATTGGCTACAATAGACTTCTCCAACTCATCCCAAGCTTCTTTGGATGCATCGTCCTTCTCAGATACTGACTCAAGACAAGTCCTGTAGTCATTAAGTGACCACATCATTCCGTATTCAAGTGATCCTTCAAAGCCTCCATACATTCCCATCGAGCCATAGTCAACATATCCGCCGCCATATTCCTGACCCAGATTCATGACATTTTCATAGTTTAATAGTCCGTTCTCTATCACATCACCAAGCTTACCCATAATACCCTTGGCGCTACTGTTCTTTTTATCAGAAGCTACAGATAAAAGCTCTTTTTTCTTGTCAAAATCCATCTCAGTTTTGGCAGCAAGCTTTAAGCAATAACCCTTCTTGTATTTCTCCATCCATACGACAGCCTGATAATTCTCAGTCATCTCCCTAAGCATACCCAGAGTTTCCTCAAATACCAGCTTAGCATGAAGTGCATTCTTTCTATCAAGATTCAACTCAGCAATAAGATCATCCGCCCTGTCCAGCTCTCTTGCGATATCCTTGCTGCTTCCCACAAGGATCTGGCTTGTAGATGCCTCGAGGCTGCTTGTAGAGATGAATGATAATGACTGCGTGAAGTCTTTGGTCACAACCATCTTGATATTATCAGAACTTGCTGTTATCTCTATATCATCCGCAAGGTTTGCAACCAGTGACCTTTCCAGGTCCTCCCAGGCTTCAAGGCTGTACTTATCCTGCTCTTTTTTGGCTTGCAACTGTCTTTGATATTCTTTTAAAGACCATGTTTTTTCTTCAGGAACCTTTATCATGAACATATCAGTGATCTTTTTGAAAAACCCCTTTTCTTCAAAAATAACACCTGATGATGCAATAGAGCCAAGTTCTTCTTTTTTATCTCCTTCAAGAGATCCTGCGCTCTCTAGTATGATTCTGGAAACTCTCTTATCACCTTCAAACCACATTTCAACTGACCATTTATCCAGAATCTGCTTTACAAGCCTTAGTACTTCCTCTGTAAGAAGCCTGAATCTAAGAGAATCTTTGTCATTGATTCCTACATCAAACGCATAATCAGTAAGTACATTATAAGCTCTTTCGATATCCTGATTTACATCTATGATCTTTACGTGCTCTGATTGCCTATAATCCATCTTTCCGGCCTCCCTGATTTTAGAAACTATATTGCGTATATATGATATCATATTTACGCATGTCAAGACATGCCTTTATAAGAACTTTTTCGGACTTTTTCCGAATTTATCCATATATCTACCCTATTACTATTTTCAAACTTAACCCTAAAAAATAGCAAACAAGCTTCCACTGCGCCGGGCTTTTTTGCCATAAAAAATTTCTACCCTTTTGCTGTCTATATAAATTCAGTCATATAACCTTACAATATCATTAGTTTACAAACTGTACTGAATCAATGATATCCGCAAGATAGTCAGATACTTCTATATCAAGCATCTCGTCTCCGCTCATATGACCTGTAAGCTCGAATACCAGCGCTCCATCCATGTAGTCTCTTGCAACTGCTGTCATATAACTGCCTGAGCCTTCTGTATCTACAGGTGTTGTCACCCAGTAACCTGTAATATCTTCATTTCCTAAAAAAGGAGCTTCACTATATGATGCATCATCGCCATAAGCTTCACCAAGAGCCTTAATAGCGCCCTCTGCATCGTTATCAACAGTATATGTAACTGTTATCATATTGGTTCCTGCACACTCGCCTGTATATACGAAAGTTGTAACAGGTCCGCCTGCGTTAACTTCGAATTTCTCAGGATTGTATCTAACGCTCCAGCCGTTGGCACTTGTATAAGTGAAGTCTTCGCCTCTTTGAGCATGTACATAATTGACAGCATCAAAGGTATCAGGATTTTCTCCTTCAACCGGTTCGAATATCACATCTATGGTATCCTCAAATGCTCCTGTGACAAGGCCATTTTCATAAGAGCTAACAGTTAGTATATCTGTTATCGGATCATCATTTCCAAAAGTAAATTCTACAGTTCCGTCTTCTTTCTGCTCATAAACGAAATATTGTCCTGTCCCGGCATCGCCATCTTCTACATGTCCCTGACCATCACCTTCAAATACATAGAAGTATGTCTTCTCAGGATTCTCAAGCTCAGCTGCATAACTGGCATATACACCTTTGGCAAAATAGTCCTGCCCGGCATTTAGCTGTGAAGACATTGGAACTTCTTCATCCACAACTACAGCTTCACTTACTGCAACATTTCCATTTGATACATTTTCAGAGCCACAGCCTTCAACAAGAAAAAGACCTGCGATTGCAACAAGTGCGATTGATATTACGGATTTAACCATCTTTCTTCTCATAACAATAATCCTCCTAAAAATATATGTGATAGATATTTGTTTTTTATTTCGTTACAAGATGAAGTATAATCCCGCTTGTCCATCAAATGTCCAACAACACCAAAAATATATTTTTTATACAGATATCTCAAACTTCACGTATCAAAAAAGCCCTATCCCAATGTAAAGATAAGGCTTATAAATCACATACTACACCGTCCCGGTGGAAAGTATGAGTCACATATTAAGACTATCAGAAAGGAATCCTTCCGTCTCGCTGGCCCAGCTATAGGAGCTCATATATTCTCCCCTGAAGCTTTCTATCGCTTGCCTGTCCTTATTAAGGAATCTGTACAGATCGCAGTCGAACTTCTCAGGCACTACTCTCATAAGTCCTTTCTCCATCTCGAAGATATCTGATATTTTGTACTCTTCCAGTGTATCTCTAAGGCTTCTTATGATCGTATCAAGATATTTTTGCTTGGCTCTGTCATAGTCATCATCTTCCCATACGATATAAAAAAGATCTTTTCTTGATACGAATTTGCCCTGACGATCAACAAGACATGCTATGAGCTCTTTTGCTTTATTACGCTTGAATACAACAGGCTTACCATCAAGTAGGATATTAAAATAACCAAAGGTCTCTATCCTGACCCTTGTATCTGAAGTTTTAGAAGGAGCGCTTACAGTTTCTGCCTGCACCTGTCCCAGAACATAATCTATCTCAGCAACAAGCTTATCATATCCTATTGGCTTTAGAAGATAACCGGAAGCATGTATCGCATAGGCATCTACCGCATACTCAGAATACCCTGTAAGGAATATGATCTTAATCTCCGGGCACTTGTCTTTCATCTTCTCGGCAAGTTCAAGCCCCGTCATCTCCGGCATATCTATATCAAGAAGAGCCAGCTGAGCACTAGCTCCATCCAGATAGTCCAGTGCCTCCTTAACTTCCATAAAGGCTTCAACATTATCGAATTTCTTTGTTTTCTTAAGCATTGTTACTGTTCTTTGCAGTATCAGTGCTTCATCATCAACGCATATTACGGTCATGATAATCCTCTTCTACCTTTTATTTTATAATGTTCCAAACAGTATATCTGTATCCACTTTTTTACATGCTACTTATTCCGGTATCTTAATGATAATACAGGTTCCCTCTCCCATCTCACTTTCTATGGAGAAGGATCCTCCAGTCATATCAATGATCCTGTCTCTGACATTCTGAATCCCTATGTGACCACCATTTTGAGCCTTCCTATAAGCTTCGTCATAGTCAAATCCCTTACCGTTATCATTGATAGAGATAACATGATATCCATCTTCTTTGTAGGTGCTTACTGATACCCAGCCGTTTTTCTTGCCTCGAACGCCGTGCCTTATGGCATTTTCTACCATAGGCTGTATCGTAAGAGGCGGTATCAGGAAGTTCTCATCTTCGATATCATAATCTATCCTTATGGATGGGAATCTGACCTGCTCGATATCCGAGTAGACTTTAGTATGCTCAAGCTCTTTTTTCACAGGAATAAGGTCATCCTGATTCAAAGAATCTATGTTCTGCCTAAGATATATAGCAAACTCTTCAATGACCTTGGAAGCCCTCTCAGGATCAGTCTCTGTAAGAGCCTGAATTGTAGATAGTGCATTAAACAGAAAGTGAGGCTGGATCTGAGACATCATGATCCTTATCCTCTGCTCTGCTCTTATGGCATTCTCATGTTCCCTTACAAACTGAAGATGAAGCCATATATAGAAAAAGACTGTACTACCAGTCATCGCTACTGTGAGAAATGATATGTTAGGGCTAAATCCAAGCGGAGTATCAAGATATACCGCGAAAGCCACAAACGCAGCGATCACTACAGGAACGATGCTTTCTCTCCTTCTGATCCCCTTATATCTGGAAAAAGAATCTGCGATAAGCCACACTATAAGAATCAGACACGTCAAAAAAGGAACAAAGCCAAGCGGTCCCCTGTGCCAATGACCACCTGCATCAAAACTAAACACCCACGGAACAAAGAAAGGTGTGAGACATATGATTGCATTGATAAGAATGATATAGTTTAACACCTTATCCCATCTTGTACTTCCTGTCAGTTTGATAAAAAGGTATAAAGCAACAGATCTTAAGATATAACTAACTGACGATAGCAGCGTATTCCAAAAGGCCAGATGGTTTCGATACAGTGTATCGCCATATGTATTACTAACCTGCGGCTCTATCAAAAGCACAAATATGATCATAACTATGAGGAAGATCCTGCGTCTGTTATCCCTCTTCATATAAGGGTCGATGGCGACTGCAAGTAGCGCACCTAAAAGCTGCATTATAAGTGCAAAATTAAGGGCCAGAAGAATCTGCCCGTTTGGATCATTCAATGCATTAATAATATCAGTAAACATAAAGCCCCCGTATACCAGTTAAGGTACCACCTATAAGTTCCCACTAAGACGTCGCAGTATCACTAAAGGCTTTGGTAATACTGCACCGTCCAAGTGGAAAGTTTTAGTCAGTTATTATACTTAATACCATTCTACCATCTATATTATAAAAACTCCTGTCCAACAAATGTCCAACAATACAAAAAATATACGTCCCATACAGCTACTGCGAAGAAGTGTCGCAGTAAAATATGCGCCCCCATGCAGCTACGACCGTGGGGCAGTTTATAAAGTCTTTTCGTGTCATTTGAAGGTGTTATTAATTTCAGGAGCGTGGTAGATGAATATTATTATTCTTCCCAGGGTCCGCATGTCTGAGCAAAGCGAGTTTCGGACCCTAGAATAATAATATTCAGCTAGCATGCCCTGAAATAATAACAGCTTCATGGCACGAAAAAACTTTATAAACTGCCCCACGGTCGTAGCTGCATGAGAGCGCATATTTTACTGCGACACTTCTTTGCCGTAACTGCATGGGGCGTATATTTTTTATACCACAGCATCAAAGCTTACCGTGATCCTGGTTCCTATGTCCTGCCTTGAAAGGACTTCTACATTACCTTTATGTGCATCTATGATCCATTTTGCTATGGAAAGTCCAAGACCGGATCCGCCTGTGGATGAGTTTCTCGCCTTGTCTGATCTGTAGAAACGTTCAAATATGTGACTTAGCTCATCTCCTGCTATTCCGATTCCCTCGTCCTGAACGATATAGCAGATCTTAGCTCCATTTTTTCTAACAGCAAGTTTTATATTATTGCCCTTATCGGAATATTTGGCAGCGTTTTGTACGAATATCCTCACAGACTGCTTGATCATGGCATTATCGCCATAGATATAGCAGTTATCACAATCTTCCAGCACATATTTATGATCCGGATCTATCATCATGGATTCTTCCCAGACTTCTCTTATCACGGATGACAGGTCTATCCTGTCCATAGACAGCTTCTGACGTCCATTGTCTCCCCTTGCAAGGAATAACAGCTGATCTATTAGCTCTTTCATATTATCAGATTCATTTTTTATAGCTTTGATAGACTCTTCCAGAACTGCCGGATCATCCTTGCCCCAGCGATCCAGCATATTGGCATAACCCTGTATTACCGCGATAGGAGTCCTTAGTTCATGAGACGCATCGTCCACAAATCTTGCCTGCTGAAGCCGTGCGTCCTGCATTCTGTATAGGAGGCTGTTAAGAGCCGCCTCTATACTGGCAAGATCTTCATCCCCTGTCGAGATCCTGGCTCCTGCGTTATCTGCAGGCACCTTTAATATAGCCTCTTCAAGCTCTTCGAATTTAGTAGTATCAAGCGGCACTTCGCTTATGGCTTCCGCCTTTAACGCAAGCTCATTAAGCGGCTTTAGCTTCTTTCTGATCCTCGATGTATAGGTAAAAGAGCCAAAGAGATTCAGCACCTGATATACTCCTATTACTCCCATTATGATTCCTATAAAATAGATATACTCACCCATAGGAAAGCTATACAGCGTGATATCTGTATAAAGCTCAAGAACGATCCTGTCTATACTCTGTCCTGTCAGATCGAAGCGCCTCACATATTCATCAGTAGGTATAGTAAGATAACTCTTATAGCAAAAAAGTCCGAAGGATACCAATACTATAAGAATGTCCACGGTAAAAAAGGCTTTCAGTTTGTTAAACCAGAAAGCCGTATTGATACCTCTTGCAATTGATGATGTACGTTTATTAATATTCATCGAAAGTCCTCTTTGATGACATATCCGACACCTCTGACTGTCTGGATCAGCTTGATGCCATATCTATCATCAATTTTAGTTCTAAGATGCCTTATATATACATCTACCACATTGTTCTCACCATCGTAATCATAGCCCCAGATATCGCCTATAAGACGCTCTCTGTCAAGGACTATGTTACGATTCTCCATGAGTATTCTGAGCAGTTCAAACTCGTAGTTGGTAAGCTCAACAGGATTGCCGTCTGCTAATACTTCATGCCTGTCAAGATCTATCATCACTTTGCCGACTGTGATCTGTCTTGTGGAAGTAGATGCAGGACCCTTTCTTTTGAGAGCTACTCTGATACGAGCGAGTAGCTCTTCAATAGCAAAAGGCTTAGTGATATAGTCATCTGCTCCTGCATCAAGACCTGATACCTTGTCCATAACAGCGTCCCTTGCAGTCAACAGGATGACAGGAGTATCCTTCTTGGCTCTTACCCTTCTAAGAACTTCAAAGCCGTTGATACCGGGCAGCATCACATCAAGAAGTATAAGGTCATAATCACTTGCAAGTGCCTTATCAAGGCCTGTCCTGCCATCCTCTGCCTTATCCACGGTATTTCCTTCATGGATAAGTTCAAGTTCTACAAAACGTGCAATTTGTGCTTCATCCTCTACGATCAGTATTTTGCTCATTATTTTTGTTCGTTTTCCTTTTTGAATTCGTTTTTGATATTCTCAGCTGTCTGAGAAGCCTTGTCACATACACTGTTAACATCTACTACTACTTTATCAACGCCGGTAAAGCTATAGGATATACCAAAGAAAAGACCTATAATAAGAGCCGGAAGTGTGATCCAGAAAAATCCTATAAGCAAAAGGATAAGAACCAGAAGCGGAACAGCTATAACATTTCTGCCATCCTTGTTGATACAGAAATTGATCTCAAGACTCTTACGGAATGCTGTTCTGAAGATATCTGCAAGCTTTCTGAAGCCTTCCTTGAAATTGTTCTTCTTGCAGTCACTCTCATACTGCCTTCTTGCAAGCTCAAACTTCTGAACATTCTGCATATCCTGACTTGCACCTGCTGTATAAGTTCCCTCTTTGGGCTCATTGACCTTGCCCTGACGCTCCAATGCTATGATTGCATCAAGCATATCATAATTACTCTCTTCAAGCGCCTTCTTGGCATCCTCATAAGATACACCAGTCTTCTCAACGATCTTTTCAACCTTCTCAAAATTTTCCATAACTACTACCTTCCTTTCAGATATGTTGTGCCTAAAGCCTTTATTTTTAACCCTTGCCTTAGACCAAAGTTGTAAGTAACTTTATTTGATATCTGAAATGATACGCGTCCAAAATTAATATAAGATTTTAGTAAGATTAAAATCAGATTAAAATTTGAATACTTTCTATTAATGTAACATATAGCCGCCAAAACAGCATCACAATTCTAAGTCAGCTCCATATCATCTGCCATTATATACTAATACTAATTGTTTGAGCATTTTTAATATACTATGCAATTTATTTTTTGCTCTATTATTAAAAAATCCACCTTTAGCAACTCTACCTTCAAGAAAACATACACCCCCTTGCAGTTGTGACTGCATGGACAGTATATAAAGTCTTTTCGTGTTCTTTTGAAGGTGTTATCAAATTCAGGAGCATGATAGATGGATATTTATATTCTTCTTAGGGTCTGTGTGTCTGAGCGAAGCGAGTTTCAGACCCTGGAATATAAATATCCAGATATCATGCCCTGAATTATAACACCTTCAAGACACGAAAAGACTTTATATACTGTTCATGCAGTCACAACTGCAAGGGGGTGTATGTTTTCTTGTACGCGATAGCCTTACCTTTTTCGAATACCGATCTTCTGGCCTTGCTTAACCGGTATTTCTTTGCCTCTTCTAGTCTTGTCGAAAACACTAGAAGGAACCCTTACCATATCCTTCTTGGTAAGAACTATGATAGTAGAACCTCCGAATAGAAAGCGCCCCTTCTCTAAGCCTCTTTCTACACGAGCTTTCTGATGGTAGTTGTCTATCCTTCCCACAAACATGGCTCCCACTTCCATCTGAATGACATCTCCAAAGTGGTCAGTATGAAGGATCGTATATTCTCTGGAATTTTCTTTAAACACAGGAACTTTTCTAAGCGCTACAGGTCTTACTGTGTGCAGCACTCCGTCTATATGGACATTATCATCTTTAAAAGCCCCGTCCAGATAGCAGTACCTGTGATAGTGATGTACACATAAGCGAAATACCATGCAGGTTCCGCCGTCATACTCTTTGGCAAGTTCTTCATCCTTAAGAAGATCTGCTACAGAGTACATGCTCTGCTTTACAGGCATTATCAGTCCATCTTCTATAGGATATACACTAAGATATCCATCGCAAGGAGCTATGAAGTGATTAGGATCCGTATCTACAGGCCTGCATTCCGGCTTTATCCTTCTGGTAAAAAAAGCATTAAAGCTCTCATACTCTTCATCTTTATATTCTTCCAGTGATATATTGTTCTTTTTAATAAACAAAGGTATCAGGAATCTTGATGCCTTAGAATCAAGGAACTTACCGGCGATGATAGATAAGCGCGGATATGTTAGTATCTTAAGGATCATCCTTCCCAATGTAGATCCATATAATAAATTGAGCATCTAATCCCCCTTTGTATATCTACGACTGATCACACCAATCTATAGTTTTTTATGAAAATCATATAAGGTCAGGTCCTAGCCATGCAAGTAGCATACCTTGACTTTGGCTATATCACATTCTTGCAAGAATCAGCCACAGAAGTGCTATGAATATTACAGCGCCGATTCCAACCAAAGCCAGAATTCCGTTAAGCTTGGGCTTTTTGATCGGTATAGGCATAAGGAATGCAAATGCTGTAAATAGCATAACTGCAAAGAATATAGGAGTGATATCCCATACAACAATATAATGGATCAAAAGTATGATAGGGAATATAAGAGCAGATGATGTTACAGGAAGTCCTGAATAGTACTCTCTGACTGTATCCTCAGTCTTTTGTCTCTCTTCTTCCATAACATTAAAATATGCAAGTCTGATCATAGCAGCCAGCATATATATAAGCATGATAGCAAAGAATACACTTATAAGAGGGAATCTCTCCATAAAAGGGAACTTACGGAGCATTGCATATCCGATACATGCAGGCAGTACTCCAAAAGCAACTACATCTGTAAGTGAATCTATCTGTATTCCAAAGTTCTTCTCAGCCTGTGTTCTGTTCTTTTTGGTCCTTGCAACCTTGCCGTCAAAAGCATCGCACAGACCGCTTATCATCAGGAAGAATATTCCGATATAAGGGTGTCCGTCATCATTAAGGCACAAAAGTATGCCTGATCCTGCAGACAATAAAGATAAGTATGTAAGCCAACAAGTATAATCATAAAATCCTAACATTAGTTTTTCTTTTCCTTTCTTCTTATATATCCAATGATCACTACTAAAAGTCCGACCAGAACACTGGAATAAAATGTTATTCCTCTGCACAGAAGTTCCATTGCTACCAGATTATCAGGGCTTATGATCTGCCTAAGTCCATCGATCATAAGGAAGTCCGCAACACCCATTGCCCCGGGGATAGGTATACAATTAGATCCTACTGTAACAAAACACTGAATCCCCATGGCTTTGACAGCATTATCGAAGCCCTGAGCTGTAGACATGAATATCATGAAGATAACAAGCAGATAAGACATCCTCTGCAAAATGTTCCATCCAAGTACTTCTAATAACAGTCTTCCTCTTCCGAAGATAAAGTCAGAGCATTCTTTGTATTCTCTCATAGCATTCTCAAGCTGAGCTTTGCGTCTTTCTATATGCTTGACAACATGTATCCTTGACAGGAATACCAATATCTTATCAAAAATCCCATGTAAAAATGAGGTTTTTTTGAGCAGTAAGAAAAATCCGAAAATAAGCACTACCAGCACCGCAGCTCCAAATGCGACAAGAATCTTACCCGCAAGTGAAAATTCCCAGAAAAGATCTCCTCCGAATATGAACACAGCAATACTTGATATAAGCAGTGCCGCAGTATACATTACAAGATTTATAAGAAGCATTACTGCGACCATCGATGGTGCTATTCCATCTTTGATCATAAAATAGGCACTTGCCGGCTGTCCGCCTGTAGCCGACGGAGTGATAGCAGAAAAATATACATCTGCTCCGCCATAAGTCATTCCGTTTATGGCACCTACTCTGTATCCAAGGCGTCTGGCCATACGTACCAGAGCATACCCTTCAAAAAATATATATCCAAACATGGATACAAAGGCTAATACAAGCCAGCCTTTATGTGATTCCTCGAACAATTGTGAAATATCATCGGGGGAAAAATTTTTACTTTGCGAAATAATGGCTGCCATCGTTAGTCCTGCAAGGACAAGAAAAAGGACAGACCATAAGACCTTGTTTTTTCCCATTTTCAAACTTACCCTTCATATCAAATAATAAAGTCTATCCATTTCAGGCTGCTATATGATTAAACCACTTTATGACATAGATCTTCAATGATGAAGCCATGATATATCATAGTAATTTAATTATGAAGCAATTCTAGACATAAATACTTTTACAGAGCCTGTCAGTGACTGATGATGAACCATTGCCGCATCGAAGTGAACTGTGTGAAATGCAAACTGCATTATAGGCCCTGTGGCAAAAGCACAGATCAAAGTACCAATACCTACTGGTCCTCCCAAAAGCCAGCCTACAAAAGTAGCAAGGCTAAGAAGTGCAATACTTATGATGCCTATCGGGATCTTCCTCATACGCTTGGACAAACCTACAAGAAGTGTATCTCTTGGTCCGCATCCAAGAGATGCAACCATATAAGTATACTGCGTATATCCCATTATGGTAAGCCCCACAAGCATTAGAATTATTCCGGATATCCCAGGCTTGCACGGCTGTATCAGATCAAGACTGTCAAAAAAGTCTACGGCCTTACCTACAACCACAGCATCTATGAACATCGCTATTCCAATTGGCTCTCGTAATATAATATCAATAATAAGGATGGTAAAAGAAACCACAATCGATGCTGTTCCATACAAAATTCCTGAAGTATTGGCTATTCCAAGATTTAGTACATCCCATGGACCTGCTCCAATATTGGCTTTTATAGTAAGATATATTCCGAACCCGTTAAAAAAAAGACTAACAGCAGCTATTATAATATGGAGAACTATAGCTCCTATTGTCCTGTTCTCATATATTTCTTTACGTTTTAAATATCTGATCATAAATCCTCTACCTATATTAATGAAATAAAGCACCGTATTGTTTATAACACATTAATATTACACATACAATATACAAGCCTTATATTAAAGGAATCTTAAAACTTTTTTCGTTATTCATGACTATTGCTAATTAGTTTCTTTTGTGATAGAAATATTCGTTGTAAAATAAAAGGTATATTCAAACGTTATACCACTTTGTTTTGTTTCATAAACCGCTCACAACACTA
>JAEEGI010008448.1_pt1 | contig 22749 bp, 27 predicted proteins | sample 8958751 | NCBI WGS metagenome assembly JAEEGI01 (sample SAMN16246545, study PRJNA631951) | gut metagenome | biome: gut microbiome; feature: rumen; material: KS-attached | host: Bos | place: Iran: Karaj | collected 2018-10 | reverse complement strand
CCCTTGCGATGAAGAGGGAGGCGAGGCAGACCTTCGCGGCCTTGTCCAAATCGATTCCTTCGAGTTTCTGGAAAAGCTCTCCTGCGTTTCTAGCTTCTTCATCCGTAGGCGCATAGAAGATTCCGGCCGTTTCGCACATCGCATCGAAAAGGCCTCCTGCCAAGCCGTATGGCGGCTTGCGGTTGCTGAGGACGGGGGAATACGCTTTGAGAGCGGCGGCGCGGGCTTCGGCTTCCGGAACGTCCGGAAGATCTCGCGACTGGGCGGCCCATGCATCCGCCATGATGGTAAATGCTTCTGATTGAGAAAGATGGAATCTCGGAAGCCGTTGCCCAAACTGACCGTCCATGATGAGCCGCCAAGCCATTTCCCATGTGGCGATGGCGCCAGTTCCCGAACCGACGGCTTGGAAATAGTGTTGCGGAATGCCTTTCATCGCTTCCGTCGCGGCGAGAATGACCGTTCCCATGCCGTCGCGTCTTGCGACGTTTTTGGCGCCGCCTTCGGCGAAGAATGGCTCCAGTTCGCAGATGTGGTTGGCGAGCTGAATGGCGTCAAAATAATCCGCATCCTTCAAAACGACGAGTTTGGCGCAGTCCGCCTTCGGAACGGTCGTCCACATCTGCGGGAGGGCGAATTCGGGCACGACGACCATTGTGTTGATCTTGAACAGCGAAGCATATTCAAGAAACGCGCGGCCCGTGTTTCCTGCGGAGGAAACGACGATTGTCCGCTCTTCGCCTTTTGGAATTCGTGCAAGGACGGAAGCGGCTTCCAATTCTTTGAAGGAGCAGGTGGGCATGCCGCCTTCGCGTTCGGGCCAGTAGCCATTGAAAGCGAAATAGAGATTTTCCAGCCCGAGCTTGTCTATAAATGCATCACTTTGGAAAACAACAGTTTGCGGTGCACGAGCGAACATCCGGCGAATTGGCAGCCAATGTTGGTAACGGTAGAAGCCTTTGGCTGTTTCGACGGGTTCGAAGCCTGGTACGGAGTAGTCGGCCTGAAGCATGGCCGGGCCATGATCCTCCGGACAGTCGAGAAGGAAGCCTTTATCGGAATCGTCGTAGATTTGGCCGCATTCGACGCAGCGCAACGCATAGTGAGCCATGGTTTGCCTAAAGTGTTTATTTTACGGGTTATCTGTCTTTTCGCGAAGGAGTTTTGATTCGCCTGTTGGCGGGATGGTGGAACGCCACAACTGCCAGTCGTTCGGGAAGACTTTTTCAAGGAAGAGCCAATCGCGCCCATTCTTATGAATATCCGCAAGAATCGAATTCTGAATGGGATAGAACCGACCATCCGGCGGCGGGACGAGAAGATGGAGCTGTTCGTCCTTCGACTGCGCGAGGAAGTCCTTTTCATTGAAATTGATTTTGGAGACGAAGCGTTTGGCTTCGGGATCCGGATAGATGGCGGGAAGCCGCGAACCCACCAGAATGATTCTGGAATCCGGCCAATAGCGGTCGATGAAATCAAGCAGTTCCTGCGCGGGCGGTGCATCTACCGCTTCTGTAGGAAGATAGGCTTCTTCTTCTTGCTTTTCAGGATCTTTTGAAATTTCGACCGTTTGGTTGATGTTGCCGAAAAAACATGCGACGGCGATGGTACAGATAGCCGCCGCATAGGCGGCATAACGTACGTTTTTGGTGGGAATGTATACGAAGAAGGCGAGGGAAATGGTGGAGAGGAAGAGACCGAACGTCAATGGACCGAGGCCGGCTGGGCCGATGCCGTAACGTGCTGAAACAAAGGCGACAAGGGGTATGATGACACAGGATGGAAGGAGGCATTTGGTGGTCCAGCGGTGGCTGCTGTTGATGGACAGAATGGCGAGCGTCACAGCCATGGGAAGGAAGACCAGGCAGTTGAACGGCATGGTGGGATGGAGGATTTTGACGGTCATACGGTGGGCGGCATCTCGCAACCCAAATAAGACATCGTTGAAAATCAACGAGTTCCATAGCAACCAGATGGCGATGCAATAGAGCAGCGGCCCCCAAAGGATCGTGCGGATGCCGCGATGGTCTTGCCATGTACCTCCCATTTTGAGACGGTATTGCTCCGCCATGACGGCGATGAAGCAGAAAGCAATCAAAATAGCTCCTGGCCCCGCGAAGGCAAGAAGACCGATGGAAATCGCCACGATCAGTAGGTCGCGAAGATTTCTAAGTTCTTGCCAACGAATAAGATAATAGACAGCAGCGATGGCGGGGACGGCGGAAAACCAGTTGGGATCCAAAATGAACAGCAGATTTCGCAGGAAGGGAACGGCAAAGACCAGAATGATTGAGAGGAAGGCCAGTTGCCATTTGCCGCGGGAGAATGTGAGTCGCAGGATGAAAGCTATGATAATGGCTTGTGAAATGGAGCAGAGGAGAAGGCCTGGATCTCCACCGAATATGCGGCAGATGACGTTGACAGCCAGCAGCGCGACGGTTGGCAGGAACGGATTGTCCAGATTGCCGATGAGGGCTTGCCGCCCCCAGTCGTTACCTGCGAGAATGGAATCGACAATGCTTTGATGGATGGACAGTTGGAGGCACGGGACGCCGCCGAGCTGAATTCTGGCGATGGCTAGTATGAGAAAACACGCATACCACGCCAATACGGGCGTATTGACGATTGGTTTCGGTTCGCTATTGTTGTCCGATGTGACTGGTTGCATGGTATATGGCACGGCGATGTGCGAAGGATATGGTTATTTGGTCGCGAAGTGCTTTGTCTTTTCCCAATGGTGCGGATTGGTGAAGAGCTGGAGGAAGCCTTTCCAGGCGGCGATGCTGATCATCAGCCAGTAGAACGGCATGAGAATGCCGATTTTGGCAAGATGGCCTGCGCCGCGTCTGACGCAAGCGATAGCCGCCGTGTAGGCGAAGACGAAATTGCCGATGAACAGGCAGAAGGAGCCCATGACGAAGATGGGCGCGGGGAAGAAAGCGTCCACGCCTGACGGGCGGAAGACGAGCCAGATCAGCGTCATCAGCCAGTAGAATGGATTGATGAGTTGGCTGAAGAAGGAGCCGCCGATGAGCAGATGGAATTGGAGGCTATTCCAGAAGCCAAAACGTTTGTGAAGACCGATAAAGTCCCTTGTATGAATGAGATAGGTCTGTATGTAGCCTTTTACCCAACGGGAGCGCTGTTTGATCCAGAAGAGGAGATTCGGGCAGGCCTGCTCCCATGTGGACGATTCGAGAACGCGTGTCCGCCAGCCGCCCGCGAAGAGCCGCAGGCCGAGATCGCAGTCTTCCGTGACGTTGTATTCATCCCATCCGCCGACTTTGCGGAGAACGTTCAGGCGGAAGTGGTTGGATGTGCCGCCGAGCGGGATGGGGGCCTGCAGGCAGTCGAGGCCGGGCAGGCAGAGGCCGAACCATGTGGCGTAGTCCGCCGTGAAACATTTCGTCAGGAGGTTCTGGTCTGGATTGTAGAAGCCAAGCTTGGCTTGGATGCAAGCGACTTCTTTCGGGCATTTTGCAAAAGCGTGGGCAGCCTTTTTCAGCTGATCTGGCTCGGGCTTGTCCTCTGCGTCGTAGATGACGAGATATTCCGCATCGCCGTCTTCAATGGCGACGTTGCAGGCTTTCGGCTTCGTGCGCGGATAGGATTTCGGAATGGGCGTGATGACGAACGGCGGCTTGAGATTGAGGGATTTGGCGACGCCCATGGTCTCGTCGTCGTCCTCTTCGATGAGCAAACGGATTTCGAGACGATTTTTCGGATAGTCGAGCTTGGAGAGGCCATCGACAAGATGCGGGAGGATGTCGCCTTCATGGTACATGGGTAGGATGACCATGTAGCGCGGCCACTCACGGCCGTTTGGCGGCGTGGCGAGCTCTTCTGGCTTCAACTGAATTTCGCGCGGTTTTTGGAGGGCGAGCTCGATGATGAGCATGCGGTATAATGTTGAAGCAAGATAGAAGATTGTCAGTAAGAGATTGATGATGAAGATTTCGGAACGCCAGTCCGCGATTGCCCAGACGACTAGTCCGATCACGAGCAACCAGAGAGCGATCTTCTGCCATTTGCAGACAGTGAGCGTAGCCTGCGGGAAACCGCGCGGCTCATACGGTTTGTCTGCGTTATGGGTTGTCAGGTCGATGATTTTTGGCATGATATTTAAATAATATAAGGGATTGGATGCGTGTTATTTGAAGAGCTTCATAAGGCGTGAGGCGGTCTTTTGGATCACCCACGTGCGGCCTATGTTGTTCAAAGTCGGTATGGCGATGGTGTCCGCGAGACGCCATTCGCCTGTGTTGACATGATCCATCATGGCCTGCGCATAGAGGTCGATGATCGGCGTGTTCGTGCGCAGGGCTAATTCTTTAAGATAAAGGGCCGCAAGACGCGACGTTTCTGGATCGATTTCCGGTAGCGGCGGCAGCGTCACGAAAACAGGCTGGATGTTGTTTGCGCAGCAAGCCTGCGCGGCGAAGAGGATCTGTTGCGTTGCGTCCAATGGACTGAGACCCGCCTTGAGCGGTTCGTAACCGATGGCCAGTACCGCGACTTTCGGTTTGAGGCCGGTCAACGTCGAAAGATTGGCGGGAATGGCGATGAAATCATCTGTTCCGGGCGGACAATGGACGGCGGCGTGGGTGATCTGCGTCAGCGGCGTATGCTGAAAGTATTCCGCCATAAGCGTTTCGGGAAGGATGTTGGCTTGCGGGGCGTTGGCTGTGGCGATGAAATCGTCCAAAATGAAGAGGGATTCCGGATAGGCGATTTCCATTGGTTCGGGCGGCGTGTCCGGCAGCGGATCCATGATGAATGCCACGCGGCATGCGTCCGAATTTCCATTTTCGTAAAGAGCTGTACCTTGGGCGGTTATGTTGAGAGTCGCATCTTTTGAACGGAGGATTTTGGCTTTTACGGGCGGGAATGGCATGATGCCCGCGAAATCCGGCGTGAAAATGATGGCGGCTGTGTCGTCTTCAATCGCGAGACTGAAGGCGAATGTGTCCGCCGTGCCATCCGATTGAATGGTGGATGGTGTCGCAAGACTTCCGTCCGCTTTTTCTTGCTGAATATTGAATTTCAGAAGATTGCGAATATCTGGCGGAATAGATTCCGGCCATTGGACGCGGATGTCGCCTTTCAACGGATCGCCATGTTGCACAAGCGGCGTGAGATCGCCGACATGCGCATGGAAGTTGGCGGCCAGGCCTTGTGTCCATCGTGCGAAGCCTGGAAATGTGTAGGTCGCCGAAGCGGCTTTCAACTGGACCGTTGGATAGTCGGCGTATGCGCAGATGGCATGGTTTTGTTGGATGGGAGCCGAATTGGAAGCGCCGTTCGGCAGAAGGGCGGTTTTGCCGTCCTGCGGCACACGATAAGACACGACGGTTTGGGCCGTCTGTTGGAAATAAAAGGCTTGTTCTTGATAGACGTTTGCGATGACGGAGGCTTCCGGATGGCCGTTGATTTCCACGCCGAAGAGGAAGGGGCGTTGCATCGGGAAGAGATTGGTGGGCGGCTGCCCAGTGCTTTCCTTGTCCTGTGCGTCTTTTACAAGTAGTTTGGGAATAGGTTGTTGCAGACATTGAATGGCGAGAAACTGTAACGCATGGAGGCCGGGGGCGACATCGACGGCGGCACCGAAGTTGCCGCCTTCCTTGCGGATTTCCGCGCCTTCCATAGCATGCCAGTTGGCGACAGGCTTGCCGTCCAGCAGAACCGTCCATGCGACATGCGTCTGATCGCCGCCGAAGCGGACGGCCTGCTGTTTTTCGACGTTCCACAACGCTTCCCAGATGAACACGGAGACACCGTATGTCGTTTCAGGCGGCGACGCCCATCTGGGATTGCTGTCTGGAATGGCACCGTAAGTAGCTACAACGGAAGGTGGAAGGAAACTTCTGCGTGGCTTGAGATTGGCGTAGAGGCGTAGCATTTCCGCTGCCGTGAAGGCGCGCGTCGTCAACGTCTGTCCATGGCGAGAGACGCGGACGGACGGGGCCGACCAGAGAGCTTTCTCTTTCGGCGGCTCTGGCAGGAGGTAGAGGGAAGCGTTTGGACGGATGTTCGGCGGCTGCCCGCCGGGGGCCGTCAATTTGGCGGCGTTCACGGCCGCGCCAATTAGTTTGCCGTCTTGGAAAAACGGGAAGGCTTCAAGCCGCGTGCCGCGGTCATCGATCGCGGCGACATTTTTCGCGCTGTCGGCCAGTTCGGTCGGAACGGGCACGAAAATGACAGGCGACCGTTTGGAGAAGACAGTGAAACGGATGCAAGCTACGGCAGTTTTTTCATGCCATGCCACGGCGGCCGGCTTAGCTGGCGGCTTGGCTGGCTGTTGCGGCGCGGCCGGTTTATCCTGCGCATGCAGCGCCATCGCGCCAAGTAGCAGGAAAAGAAGAATATTTTTAAGACGTCTCATGGTCGTTGAACGGCTTGTTGCTTTGCCAATATGGAAAATCGGTTTACATTAGTGCGATGATTTTAGAATCATGTGTAAACCTATTAACATAAGGACTAGATCGCAATGTTCCAATTTTTTCGTGATTTATTCGTGGTGATTGTCTTGATGTCGATGCTTGGCGGCTGTAAAAAGGCTCCCTCCGTGGCGGAAGAAGCGGATGTGAAGACGCTGACGTTTTGGCATATCATGAATTATTCCGGCCCGAAGGAAGTGCTCGAAGGCGCCGTGAAACGCTTCGAAGCGGCCCATCCGGGCGTGAAAGTCATCGTGCAGACGTTCGAAAACGATGCGTACAAGGTCAAATTGGCGAACGAAATGGCGAGCGGCAACTCGCCAGATGTCTTTTTCACTTGGGGTGCAGGCGGACAGACGTCTGAATACATCCGTCAGGGAAAAGTGCTTTGCTTGAACGAGTACGCCAAAAGTAACGATTGGGAAGGGCGGTTTATTGATTCCGCGATGTCAATCTGCCGCAATGGCGGTGATTTGTATTCCGTCCCGCTGGATTTGAGCGCCGTGACGCTGTGGTGCAACAAGAAATTGTTCGAATCAAACGGCCTCGCCTATCCGAAGACGTTTGAAGAATTGTTGGCCGTTTCTGCCGCCTTCCGCGCGAAAAAAGTCACGCCATTGGCGTTGGGCAACATGAAAAAATGGCCTGGTGCCTTCTATTTCTGTTATCTAGCGAACCGGTGCGGCGGGACGCAACTCTTCTTGGACGCCGCCGCTGGAAAGGATGGCGCCGCCTTCGACGATGTCGCGTTCATAACGGCCGGCAAGATGCTCCGCCAGTTGATTGACGCCAATGCTTTCTCAGTGGGATTCAACGCGTTAGAGGATGACGTGGCGCGGACGTCGTTCATCAATGGAAAAGCCGCTATGTATTTGACGGGCAGCTGGATCGTCGCTCGCGTGAAAGAAGAGAATCCAGACTTCATGGCGGACATGATTCCCGTTCCATTCCCGTCCGTTGCAGGAGGCAAAGGCGATTTGCGGACGGTTTTGGGCGGTGTCAACTGCGGTTTCGCGGTTTCCAGCGCATGCAAAGAACCGAAACTGGCGGTGGAACTCCTTGAGGCTCTGACAGATGCGCAAGTCGTCGGTGATTGGTGCAAGATCGGCCGCATTCCAGCCGTGAAGACGACGGCGGAGCAGAACGCGTTGCTTCCCGTGCCGACGCGGCTTGCGTTAGAGCTTCTGGACAAAGCAGATACGTTGCAACCGTACTATGATCAGTTCCTGCCTGCCCGCCTCGGCGTTGAGCATTCAAACACGACTCAGAATCTGTTTGCTGGCACGATGACTCCAGAGGAGGCTGCGAAGAAGATGGCGGAGACCGCCTGTTCGTTGAAAGGGAACTGACAAAATCGGCAGGCCGATTTGCAAAACGCGAAAAGCGGTGTAAAGTATAGCAACAGTTTTATTCGTGTCTCCATCGTCTAGTGGCCTAGGACAACGGGTTCTCATCCCGTCAACACCAGTTCGACTCTGGTTGGAGATGCCATCAGAGAGGCCTCTCAGGCATAGCCGGGGGGCTTTTTCTATGCCTAGATAATAAGATAATACCTCTTATGACCGGTTGCAAGTGGTCGTGAAAAACGTCACAAAAACGTCACACTTTCCCCGGTGTGACAACGTGTGACGTTTTTGTGACGTGTCCGGGACAAAAAAGGACACAAAAAAAGCCCCGAAAAACCGGATTTTCGCCAATTTTTCAGGGCTTGATTATTAATTTTTAATTAAATTATCGCCGTCTGGATGAAAGCCATGACGTCCCGTTTCTTGTAGCGGAGGAAGCGGGAGAAGCCCAGCGGCGGAAGCTCCCGCTTCCGCTTCCGGAGCCTTTCGACCGAAAGCCCCGTCATCTCCGAGACCTGCTTCGCCGTCAGGATCTCGTCGTCGTCGTCATTCTCCTGCGCCACCGCCTTCCGCTGCGCCGGCGTCATGGGATCCGCCTTGTCCATCGCCAGCAGCGTCTTGTATGTCTCCGCCTTCATTTTCCGCTCCTTTTCGCCTTCTTTTTGCTTCTTTTCATCTGCTTTTTGCTGTTTTTCGTCCGTTTTTTGATTCCGATGAACTCCTCCACCATGGGCGGATCGATGTACGGCCACTCATGGAAGGGGCACGGAGTCAGAAACAGCCATGTCGAAACAATAAACGCCATCATTCCGCAGCCTCCCCTCCTTCGATGACTTTCTGCATCGCCAGAAGGGCCTCGACCAGACCTTTGTCGGCTTCGGCCATGGCCGCCTCGTCGCCTTTCGTCGCCGCGATCTTGTAGGCCAGACGACGGCTCGCGGCCTCGTCCCTCCAGAGGGCGAGATCCATCAGGCGGCTTTTCATGCCCTCCTTCAGGCGCCGCAGCTCCTCCCGCAGCTCCTTCGCCTCGGCTTTCAGCGTCTTCCGCCGTTCCTTCCTGCCGGCCATCCGCTCGGCCAGCAGATCGATCTTCGTCTTCGGGGCTCCGATGCCCTTGATGCCCATCTCCTCCTGGAACCACAGAGACCAGCGGCGGGGGCCTTCCGCGTCGCCTTCCTTCTCAGCCTGGCGGATGCCCTTGCACAGCGTCAGCCATGCCTTCTGGAACCTCGACGACAGGCGCGAAAGCTTCAGGTCGCCCGGCTCGACGGCGACGCCCATGCCTTTAGCGAACGCCTTCTTCACTTCGATCGCCAGGATGCATCGGATGCAGTAGCGCCTTCGGCCGAACTTCCCGTCCGGCCCCCGCGCGGCGGACAGCATGTACGTGTCCCCCGGGCTGATCGGGCATTCCCCGCAGCCGTCGCACGTGTACGGCTTCGCGGCCGTCCGGACGAGCGGCGTGAACATTGTCACGCCCGCCGTCCCCTTCATCTTCCGGTCGATGTCGCTCATGGCAGGGGCCTCCATTCGACTTTCGCCGCGTTGCAGGGGAGGGTGAACTCGTAGCCGCCCCAGATCTTGCCGTCGGTATTCCCCCAGCCGAGCGTCCTCTTCGAGAAGATGCCCTTCTGCCACTTGCCGTCCGGCTTTATCAGGTAGGCGATCCCCCGCACGCACGTCTCCTCGTACATCTGGCATTCCTCGCGGACCAGCATCAGGACCTTTCCGACGCCGTCGATCTCCGCGACGGACATGTACATGTCGAAGCAGGAGTCCTTCGGGCCGTCCGCCAGCCAGTTCCGCTCCCGGACGGTCGCCTTGCGGATCCTGCTGATGATCCGCCGGCCGTCGTCGTTCAGGATCATGAGATTGTCGTGGATCCTGCCGTCCAGCTTGAAGATCGCCGAAAACATGAAATTAATGCGGAATTCGTCCGCGAAAACGGCGGAATATCCCGCCAATAAGAGCAATAACAGCATTTTTTTCATTTATTTATTCCTTTTATTTTGATTTTCAAGACATCCGCCAGCATGATCGGGCAGCATTTCACGTAGTAGTTCCGGCTGATCTCCACCAGCGCATGGGGCCAGCATGACAGGGGGCAGCCGTCCGGGCGGTGCTTGAAGCAGACGCCCATGACATCGAGGACGAAGTCGATGCAGCCGGAGACGGCGGTTGCCGGGATCACGCCGGGGAGGTAGTCGTAGCGGTGCCGCCTCAGCGTGACGGGCTCCTCGAAGATGACGTGGAGCCCGTGCGCCTCGATCGCGGCCTCCGTCTCCTCTATCAGCCGGTCGCAGACTTCGTCGTAGGCGCCCATGGTCACGTCCCCCAGCATTCTTTCTTGACAGCGTCCATTTCCGCTTTCAGCACCTTCCGGGCCTTGTCGAGAGCGGCGATGATCGCGCGGGGGTTCCCGCACTGGAAACCGTCGCGCATGTAGATGCACGTGTCGCCCTCCATCGGCGGGTCGACGTAGCCGTTACCCATGAAGAACGGGCATTTCTGCTGCGCCTTCCAGTCGCCGTAGCATCCGTATCCGACGGAGTCGCCGTCCGCGTTCCCTTCGCCGTCCATGACCATGGAGACGCTCAGGCCGTAGTGTTTCCGCTTGCTCATTCCCCCTCCTTCACAATGTGCCAATTATCACGGTTCCGGTACAGCCTGAGCAGATCGTAGTATATGTGCGTGTCCCCTTTTTCATCCGGGACGGGGGAGAAATCCGCATAGTCGGTGGCGGTGTAGCCGTTCAGGCGAAAACGATTCTTATTCAGATTGACTTCAATGACAGTTCCCGGAAGAAGCCCCATCTTCAAGAGTTCGTTCAGGGCTTCTGCTGGAAATTTGTTTTCTATGTCCCAGAATCTGCGGAGAAAATCCTTTAGATCATTAATGCAGCTGTCCAGATAGCTGATTTTTTCGTTTACATCCTGCACGGCCTCTTCATGTCGTTTAATCAGTTCCTCGTCAATCATTTCCCGATTCCTTATAAATCGTTGATGTCTTCCTGGTAGTGTTCCGGATGGACGAGCTTGCTGACATCGAGGCTCGCGTAGCCGATGCCTTTTATGAATTCGTCCACATATCCGGAGAGCAGCTTCTCGCCGTCCTTGTGCAGTTCGACCGACAGATCCGAAAGGATCCGCGCCGCCATGTTCAGCTTCTCCATCCGCTTCCCGTAGCCGGATTCTACATAGGCCTGGTCGTCGTCCGTCGGGAAAGGCTGGAGGAACAGCCCGCCGGCGTTGTGGTCGTCGATGTACACGTTCGCGAAGATCTTCCGCGGGTTGTTGTGATAGAATTCCTTCATCTGCGGGAGGTTGTCGTTCACTTCATCCGGATGAAGCCCGCGGAGAGCCAGCCACGACATCGCCTCGTCCAGCTTTTCGCCTTCCCGCATAGTGTAGAGGATCCACTGGTCGCCCCGTTCCTGGATGTCGAGGATGTAGTTCACGGTGTCCTGGATCGGCTCGCCGATGTCCGGCCATTTGTTCTCGCAGATCGTCCCGTCGAAGTCGATCGCGTAAATGGTTGGTCTTCTTTCGCTCATGGTTATTCCTCCTCCTGTTTCATCCTGCATTTCCAGTCCCCCATAAGACCGTCAAGTTCTAGCCATATTCCATTAAGAGCAAAATAGGCAAGTTTTGCAAGATTGTCGCTGTCTATTTCAGTTACTTCCATCTTGCCGTCAGCCCAATTTTGTATGGCATCCTTCAGCCCGTCAATGGCATTCAGCACATCGTCGAACCGCTTTTGTTCGTCAGGGACGATGTAGGTAGTGTTGTGTTTGATTTCTTCCTCTAATTCTTCTTTTGTCATTTTGCCTCCGTCATTTTCTATTCCTTTTCGCTGTTTTTTACTTCTATTTCCATCTGAACAAGATCAGCATGAGTAAGAATATGCTTTACCCCCCCCGGTGACGTTTCCGGATCGTCAGGGCTGAAAACCTTCTGGACAACGTAGCGTTTCCTTCGCATCTTTTCGGCCTCTATCCCGTCGCCGAAGCCGACTAGATAGGCCCCCAGCATGATGCCGGCAATAATGACGAGCGCCGCGATCGCATATACTGCCGTCATAACAGCCTCCCTTGTTTCTGTGCTTCGATGTCTCTCGCGACTTCCGTGTCCACGATCTTTTCCAGCCTTATGCTTTCCTGAAGAGCGGATGGATTCTTCGTCGCGAAGTAGTTCCGCTGCGCGTTACGCATCAGCTGTACCAAGTGGACGAATTCGTTGTGCCGCGTCTTCAATTCTTCCAGTTCCGTCATTTTCTGTCTCCTTTTTTGATTTTTCGCCGCCGAAAAACGGCGGATTTGCATACAATGCCTTGCGATTACCGAGCATTTTCTGGATTTTCAATTCACGTGGTGAAAGCGCCGCCCGCTCTGCCGCCGCCCGCTCTGCCGCCGCCCGCTCTGCCGCCGCCCGCTCTGAAAGCAGAAAAGCCCCGCCGAACAGCTCGCATCTGCAGTCGAGATCTCGGATAAAGACGGCGTCCTCCCGCCGGATCCGGAACTCCGTGCCGTGCACAGCCAGCCAGTTGAGACGAGCGGCCGTCGCGACGCAGTCCGGCATGACGTACTTCCTCAGCTGCTTCGTCTTCTGCCTTCTGTTGGTGTCGTCCACGCCCTTTATGATCTGGTAGAGCGCCGGGCTTGTTTCCACCAATACTTCGCCCATCGATGTCACGAAGGATGTATTCACGACCGCGCCGTTCTCATAAGTTATGGACGCGCCGCAGCAGACGTAGCTCGCGCCGCTCTCTGTCGCGACGAAGGTCGTCAGCGCAGGGGCGAAGAGGAAGAAATCCACGCCGTGCCTCATATAGAAGCGGACGATCTTCGACAAGATGGAGAATGGCGGATTGTCCACGACGACGCAGCTGTCAGGATAGTCGAACGCCTCGTAGTCGCCGCCCGGCCAGAAGGGCCGCACAGCCTTCGCCTTGTCGAAGCCGTATCTTGCCGCCGCCCAGTCCAGCACCGCCTCGTAGATGTTCTCGGGCGTGTAGCAGTCGTCCGTCGTTTTCTTCGGCTTGAACTTCTCGACGAATTGCGCGTATTCATCGGAAATGTCGCTGAAGGTCATCTGCTTGCCGTGCACCGTCATTTCTTCGTCTCCTTCATTGTTTCAAGAGGCGGATTAATGAGCATGTCCTCCAGCCTCGCGTCCTTGTCTTCTATCCGGGCCTCCGCTAGAACTCCTGGCGGGGTACGGTATTCTTTTACCCCCCCCGGCACGCCTTTCAGTTCGTCTGCCTTGTTTTTCATCCATGCGGCCGCCTTCAGCCATTTCAGCGCCATCCGCTCCAGCTCCGTCCGCGGATCGTTGGAGCAGCACATGGCGCCGAGGCGTGCCAGCTCGGCCGCCGTGTCCATCAGCTGGGTCGCCAGCCTGTATTTTTCCTCGGTCGTCATTCTTCAGGATCCTCTGTATTTTCCTGCAAGAAGGCGCAATGTTTTCCGAATTTGCAGTTATTTACAAGTTTTGTCGCTACATAATAACTGAAAAACAGACATTTAAATCCGAATCTGCAATGGTCGCCAAACTTGCAATGATTAATAAACATGCAATAACTGCCAAAATAGCAATATCCGCAAAATTCGCAACCATCACCAAAGTTACAACAGTCTTTAAATATGCAACCTTCATCAAATTCGCATCGTTCGCCAAAATAGCAAAAAGCACCAAAATTACAATAACCATTGAACTTGCACAAATTACCGAAATGACAGTAATCACCAAACTGGCAACGTTCATTGAATTTGCATTGATTTCCAAAATAGCAGTGATTATCGAACTTACAGCAGCCATTAAATTCGCAAAAATTGCCGAATCTTTTAAATCCATTTTCATCGACAGGCCATACATTAATATCAGCCTGTGTTAAAATCGTTTTTTGCATCATGTCATTTTCCTCCGCCGTCATTCCTCCATCTCCTCCGCTATTATCTCCGCGTAGCTTTCGCCGCTCACCCACATGCGCTGGATGCGTTCGTCCGCCAGCTGGTTGTCGTCCTTCCAGTAGCCCGCCTTCGTCATCTCGTCCTCCAGCAGTTTCAGCAGGTTCACGCCGTCGGGCTTCGTGGTCTTGTATCTTCCGACCCGTCTCTTGTCGTTGGTATGGTATTTCAGCCGCACATACAGCCCCACGGCCCCCGCCATCGGCTTCGCCGGCCGATAAGGCTCGACCAGCGCCCGCCACGCCGCCCTGGCGTAGCGGAGCCCCTGCGTCGGATGCGTGGACTTGCCGCCGCCCGTCTTCCTCTGCTGCGGAGTGCTGCCTGGTATGTCGAACGGCGTGTCTATTATGATCTTCATTCTTTCCTCCTTACGATTGAATCCTTAATCACGAACGTCTTCAGCTTTTGCGCCATCGAATAGATTTCCTTGACGCTCACCCGCATGTCCTCCGCCATGGCCTGAGCCGTGACGTCTCCGCCCCTCGCGGCCAGCGTGTCGAATATCAGCGAGAACTCCGCGCCCATGGCCTCCAGCTTCTCTTTCTTGGTCGGGCCCTTGCGCCTTCGTATATTTTCTTCGCCTTCGGACAGGACGTCTTTCAGCATGCCCGTCGTATCGGCTTCATGGCACGGCCATCTGAACCAGATGTCCTTCGGCTTGAATCCCGGGAATTCGCGGAGGATCCCGTCGATCCTCCAGCCGGTCGCCGACTCTGCGGCCGCCATGGCCCTGTCGAACGCCTCGTTGAATCCCGGCTCCTTCGAGAACCACTCCGCGATCTTGGAGGGGATGAGCGCGTCGTCCTGCGAGATGATCGTCCGCCAGTTAGGCTTCAGCCTGTCCAGTTCGACATACAGCGCGTCGCATGCAAGACGGTCGGTGACAGCCTTGCGCCGCCCTTCGTCCAGGGGGAGCGCGATCATGTCGATCAGGGCGTCCGGATCACGAGCGAAAACGCCGGAACCGGAGGCGCGGTCCTGCGCCTTCTTCATTCCTTGCTCGCCTTTCGAGTGGTGGTGGCAATACGCGACGGCCGCTCCGGTGCCTGCCGCGATGCGGTCGAAAAAGTTGCAGAACGCGGCCATGGATGCCGCGTCGTTTTCATCGCCCGTTATAACTTTGTATATCGGGTCGATAATAATGATCGTGTAGCCCTTGTCCCGCGACCGCCTGATCAGCTTGTCGCAGAGCTTCCCGAGCGGTTCGGACCGTCCGCGGAGGTTCCAAATGTCGAGCCTTCCGCGCGAATACTTCCAGCCTTTGGCGGCATAAAGGTCGTGGAGCCTGTTCTTGCAGCTGGATGCGTCCAGCTCCAGATTGATATAGAGGGCGCGCCCTTCCGCGCATTTCCATCCCAGCCACTCGCGACCTTCGGCGACGGCCATGGCCAGTTCCATGAGCAGGTAGCTTTTGCCGGCTTTCGACGGTCCGGAAAGCAGCATCTTGTGGCCTTTGCGGAGCACGCCGCCGATGATCTCGTCCGCCAGCGGCGGCGGATTGTCGATGAACGCGTCCGCAGCCTCGATGTCCGGCAGATCATCTTTTGACTCTTCGATAAAATCGACCCATTCCTGCCATGTCGCCTTCCCGCAGTCTGTTTTCAGAAGACGTTGCCGTCCTTTCCCGCGATCCACGCCAGGGAGGCGGGAGTAGCGGGACGGGTTGCGGTTCTGCTTGTCCAGTGGAATTCCGTTTTCCTTGCAGGTCTTGAAGAGGTAGTCCACTTTCTTGCGGTACTCTTCCTCCGTCCGTGCATCCACTTTTACGATGGCGTGGACGCTCTTGCTTCCGGAAAAAATCACCGCCGCGCATGGAAGCTCCAATTTTAGGATCATCGCATATTGCTCCTCCGGTGATCGATCATCGCATTCGATCAAGGCATGGCGCCATGCGGCGACCGACTTGTCGCTTCCACCGTCGTCCAGCATGGGGTTGATCCGGACGAAAACGCCGCCCTCGTGGTTGTAGTCGCCGATCACGTCGGACACGTCGCGGCCTTTCGCAAGCCGCTCCGTCAGGTAGTCCACCGGGAACAGGTCGCCCCGGTTGACCGGCTTCCACCGCCCGTCCTCCGCCTGGAAGACCTTCTTCCCCAGCGACACCTGCTCGCCGGGCTTGAAGATCGCCACCAGGTAGTCCAGCATCTCCTTCGACGGGTTCCAGTCGTCCGTGGGGGACGGCAGATCGACCGGCGTGATGTACTCGGGCCGCACGACGGGGCCCGCCGTCTTCCCGCCGATGGCGGGGAGCTCGTCATCCCAGTCGTAGGCCGTCACGGGGCCTTCCGGACGGGAGTGCCGCTCCGCCGGGTCGAAGCCATGCGACCGCGCGATCTCCACCGCCGTGCCGATGCGTACCTCCTTGCCGCCGCTTCTTCCGAATCCGCGCCACTTGCGATCGCATTCGCCTTCGTGATAGCGTTCCATGTCGTGACGGCTCCACGCGTCCCAGTCGGAACACGACCCGCCCTCCGCCTTCGCCGCCATCCCGATCTGGAGCCATTCCTCATAATTAAGAACCGACGGCGGAAGGGCCGCGTAGATTCTGGACAGCGTGTCAAGCGCGTCACTGTTCATGGCTTGTATTCCCTTATGTTAATGGCCGCCGGAACTCTCCAGGAGTTTCCGGCGATCCGGTCGATCAATGTTTTAGCCTGGTCGAATTTCCATGTCCCCACGTCGCGGAAGCCGTACTTTTCGAGACAGCGTATTTGCCGCGGCGTCGTCATGTCCTCCGCCCGCCGTTTTTTCAGAATGCCCAGGATGCGGGACGCGTGCCCCATGCAGGTGATCTCGTCGGGGAAGATCCCCGCCTTTTCAAGGGCGTCTTTCTGCGCTTTCGTGACCGGGGCGAGCTGCCACAGCTGGGTCTCGTCCGGAACGAAAGCCGTCGCCGCCTTGTCGATGCTGTATTCGAACTGGAGCGGATCGACAAGCTGTCGCTGACGCTTCCGCTGTTTCTCCAGTTCCTTCCTAAGGGCTTCCTCCCGCTCTTCGCGGGCGGTGCTTTCCGCGGCTTCCTCCGCCTCCAGAAGATCCCGCCCGCCTTCCTCCTGCGTTTCCTCCGCCATGATCTCGCTGATCCGCTCGGCGAGGTCCGGATTTTTCGCGACCAGATGGCACGGCCGGACAAGATCATGCTTTTCAGACATCCACAGGAAGTCCAGCAGCAGGACGTCCTTTTTGCCCGGGAATAACCGTGTGCCTCGCCCCACCATCTGGACGTACAGGCTCCGGATCTTTGTCGGACGAAGCACGCAGACGCAGTCCGCGGAGGGCTCGTCCCAGCCTTCGGTCAGAAGCATGCTGTTGCAGAGCACGGATCCGGGCCCCGCATTATGGAACCATTCGAGCGTCTCCGCCCGGTCGTCGGACTCGCCGTTCACTTCCCGGGCGTCCAGCCCCCTTGCGCGGCACAGGTCGCGGAAGAGCTGGGACGTCGCGATCAACGGCAGGAAGGCGACCGTCTTGCGGTCGCTCGCGTTTTCCTTCAGCTGGTCGGCGATGTCCTCCAGATATGGCGTGATCGCGCTCGCGCAGTCGTTCAGCGTGTAGTCTCCGGACTGTGTCCGGGAGACCGTCATCCTGACAGGAAGCGTCAGCGCGCGGATGCGGCACAACCAGCCGTCGGTGATCGCCTTCGACAAGGTCATTTCATAACTGACGGTCTTGTAGAATTCGCCCAGGTTTCGCTTGTCGCCGCGGTCGGCCGTGGCGGTCACGCCGAGCACCTTGGCGTTGAAATAGTTCAGCACCCGCATGTATGACGCGGCCAGCGTGTGATGGGCCTCATCTACGATGATGTGGGTGAAGTCGTCCTGGCTGAATTTAGCCAGGCGTTTCTCGTTGAAGCTCTGGACGGATCCGACGACGATGTTGCACCAGGAATCGATCGTCGTGGATTCCGCCTTCTCCAGCTCCGGCCGGATGCCGGTCACGGATTCGAATTTGTCCTGCGCCTGTTCCAGCAATTCCGCCCGGTGTGCGAGGATCAGGACGCGGCCGCCATGCCGCAGGGCCTCCTCGCCGATCTTGCAGAAAACGACTGTCTTTCCCGTTCCCGTCGGCAGAATCAGAAGCGTCTTGTCAACGCCGTCCTCCCAGCTTTCGAGGACGTTTCTCACGGCCTCCGCCTGGTATGGCCTTAATTGGATGTGTCCTGTCATGGTATTCATTGGCAAGCCTCCCCTGCATGGCGCCGTCCAGCCTATACCGCCGCCAGCACAACGCGCACACTGGCGACATCGTGCCGGGAAGATACCATAATTCGGACTGGCGCCCGCACAGTTCGCACTTTCCCTCCATCCTAGAACACCTCGTCGTCTTCCGGAATGTCGGAAGCCGAGACAGGCTTGTCGATGAATTTCTCGACTTCGTTGAAGGTCTTGTCCTCGTAAGTGCGCTGCTTGATCTTCGCGCGACCTTCCGAGCCGATGACGCGGTTCCATTCGGGGCGGAACGGCTTCTCGTCCGGAGAATCGAAGCCGATCGCGCGGAAAAACGCCTTCACCTTCCAGATGGCGTTACTGACAAGATAGAGATTCTCGAAGCATCCGCCCTTGACGCCGTCCGGGCCGTCGAGCTCCAGCGTCAGCTTGACGCCGTTCACGGGACGGCCTGCGGCTTCCGCCATCTTCCCCTTCGTCGTCGTCGTCCGCTGGTAGTCCTTGACGTGGAAGACGTACTCTCCGGGAGGCAGAAGCTCCCGTCCGCCCGGTTCGTTCACAGGCAGTTCTTCGTCGAAATCGTATGCGATCACTTTATTGTCGGCCATGACTATGCTCCTTTTCTCTTGTTAATGAAACTGGCGATCTTGTCGGCGCCCACGAGGATGCGTTCCAAGTCCGCCCGGTTGAAATTGCAGAGAGGCGTGCCGGCGGGGCGGATGCCCTTCGCCGTCGTCGCGATTTCGAGGTCCTTCATGGAAAAACCACAGGCCGTCATCCAGTCTTCGACTTTCCGGATCAGCTCCTTCTGCCCCTCGAACGCCTCGGCATCCGACGGGACATTGCAGCCGACATTTTCATGGACTTCGTCATCCGCCGTCACGACATCCTTCGGCGGCTCTTCCTTCTTCACACCGAGATCCGCCGGCGAATTGCTCCGCGGCTCCTCAGCCTTCGGCACCGGCCGGGACGCCGTCGGAGGCGTCACCGTGACCGCTCCCGCGTAGATCGCGGAAAGAATCGCCTTCACGCCCTTGTCGTCCAGCGTGAATTTGTCCGGAAGATCCGCCCGGCTTTTTGCATCCCAGTAGGGGGTATGGTTCGTACAGACGACGCGCTGGCCGCCCGTCGCCTTGACCTGCTTGTCAACCGTGACCGTCTGGATGTCATACCGCAAAAAGAAGAGGAAATCGCACCATTCCTTGAGAATCTGCGCGGGCTTCACCGGCATCTTCATTTCATAATGGTCGTATTTCCCGGTATCTTCCGGGAGATCGACCTTGCGCTGCCATGCGTGGGCGATGAACACGACGCCCATGCCCGTCTTCGACTGGAAGCGGTTCACCTTTTCGAGGAATTCGCCGAGCTTCTCGCGGACCATGACGTAGCCTTTTCCGAAGTCCCATTGCTCGATGCTCTTCTTGTTGTTCTCGACACAGACGTCGTGCTCCAGAAGAAGCTCCATATAGTCCGCCGTATCGATCACGACTGTCTTGAAGCCCTGCGGATCCTTCAGCAGTTCGGAAAACACCGAGCTGACCTGCAGGAACGAAACAGCATCACCAAGATCCACGCGGGCGACATCCATGCGGCTCGTCCCGCGCTCCAGATCGATGAAGAGCGGCGAGGGAAACTTCGACGCCAGCGTGCTCTTCCCGATGCCTTCCTGGCCATAGATCACGACCTTCGGGGCGACTGCCCGCACTCCTTGAATAATATTCATTTTGCCTCCTTTTTAAAAATCCTCGTCATCGTCAACCGCCGGCGGAGTCTTGACGATCTCCGGCGCCGGCGGCTCGTCCCATTCGGACGCGCCTTTTACCGTGCCGTCCTCGATCACGATCGTGCATTCCCCGCCGTCGCTGACGCGCGTGCCGATCACCTGCAGGCCCTCGGCCTCCGCCCATCCCGCGAATTCGCGGAGTTCCTTCAAGTCAAAAGACTCCAGTCTGTCAACCAAAACGAAACCGCACTCCGGCTTCATCGCCCGGCAGACCGCCGCGGAGACCTTCATCTGCTCGGCCGTGGACATGCAGTCCCACTTCCGGCCGCCGTACACCAGCTCGCCGTCCTCGACCGACAGGCCGGCCAGCGGCATCTTCACCGACTTCAGGAGGGCCATGCGGCGGGACCGCACGTCCTCGACCTTCGCCGTCAGCGCCATGACCTCCTCCTGCGCGTGCTTCGCCTCGTCCAGGGCGGCCGCCTTGTCGAGGTTCTGGCGAACCTTGACGTTGATCTCCTCCAGCTCGTCCAGCTTCTTCTGGATCGATGCCGTGTCCTGGTCCGGGGAGATGGTCACGGAAGACGCCACGTTGTAGTCATGGTACGCATTGGAGACGCGCTTCTTCTGGACGTCGATCTGCTCCTGCAGTTCGCTCAGGCGCTGCTCCATCATGCGGAGCCGACCTTCCTCCGTGTCGTAGTCGTCCTTCAGCTTTTTGATATTGTCGCGGAGCGCCTTCTGGCGGGCGTTGAAGGCCAGCGTCTCCGTCATCTCCCGCGTCAGCTCTGCGGAGTTCAGCGGCTCTTCCGGGACGTCCGGATGCTCCGGGAGGCTTTCGGCGTACTTTTTCTTTTTGTCCGCCTCGCGTCCGGACAGCGTCCGCTCCTCATACCATTTCCGCTCCTCCTGGTCCAGGGCGGCCAGCTGGTCTCCGACGCCGAGCACGTCCAGCAATGCGCGCGCCTTGTCCGCTGTCTTCGCCTGCATGAACGCCGGCAGGTTCAGGGCGAACGCCCCGACGAACGTGTCCAGCAGTTTCTGGCCGCCTTTCCGGCCGTCCGGATCCGTCACCTTCAGCGCCGCGTTCTTGCCTTCCCGGACGACCACCAGGCCGTTCGACAGCCTGATCTCCATGCGGGCGGGGTTCAGCCCCTCGGAATTCTGCAGGTCGGTGGGGCGGAATTTCTCGCCCCCCAGCGCGTAGCAGATCCCGTCCAGGACGGACGTCTTGCCCGCGCGGTTCCCGCCGCCGATCACGGTCAGTCCGTTCTCGGTCGGCTCCAGCCGCACCATGCGGACCTTTTTCACGTTCTCGAGCTCCAGGCTCGTGATCTTTACCGCATCGCTCATTTTGCGCCTCCCTTGAACCGCTTCGCCAGTTCCTTCATCTGCGGATCCGTCAGCGTGTACTCATACCACCAGCGGTCCTTCTTCACGGGATCCACGACGCGCGTCTTGCCGGGCAGGGGGGCCAGCTTCTTCAGCGCGTCCGAGATGGTGCTGCGGTTCTTTCCGAACTTCTCGACGAGGTCCTTCATGGACCAGGTCTTCTTCTTCGGGGCCTTCGCCGGCTTTTCGGTCGCCGCCTGGATCTCGGCCTTCTCCTGCTTCTTGCAGGGGCAGACGCCGGCCAGCCAGTCGATCAGCTTCTCGCGGCATGCCGGGCAGAGATCGAAATACTCCTCCGGGGCGCTTCCGCAGCCGTCGATGTACATTTCCAGAGCTTCGTCGTCGAGGAGCTCTTTTCCGCATTTGTCACAGATTGTCTTCTTCATGTTTTCTTTCCTTCTTTTTATATGGTTGCCACTATCCTCGCCTCACGCGAGAGAAAAAACCGCTCGTCCCGTCCGACGCGCAGCGTGAAGCTGTTCATGCTGCCTTGCAGCAGCGTCCCGCGGATCCGCCAGAGGCCGAACTCCACCTCGACTTCCTTCCCGACCATCGACTTCAGCCGCCGCTCCTCCGCCACCATGTCCTTCACGGGGCCTTCCGGAACAGACGAGAGCCAGTCCCCGTCGTCCTCCTCCGCGTTGATCTTCGCCTCCCATCTGGCCCGGGCCTCCTCCCTGGCCTTCTCCCAGTCATCGTAGAGCCCGGCGATCTTCGCGTCGTCCCGCAGGTCCTCCGGAAGAAGCCAGAAGACGACGTCCCGCCCGCCCCCGTCCTCCTCCGCGCCGATGTCCCGCAGGAACGGGGCGACCTTGTACTCGCTGTGCTTCAGCAGCTTCGTAAAGTACGACGTCGGCTTCCAGCCCTCCCGGTATTTCCTCGCGGACCTCGTCAGGACGTCCGCCGGATCGACCGCGAAGACCTTCATGCCGTCGCGGCTCCCGCAGGGGGCGACGCCCATGCGCTTCAGCCGCCACGAGACGGCCGCGTAGGAGACGCCCAGCTCGGCGGAGAGCTCCGACAATGTCATCGGCCGCTCAGTCATCGTCCAGCTCCAGCTTCTTCAAGGCGTCCCGGAGCTCGTCGCTCAGGATCGCCTCGCCGTCAACCATGACGCCGTCCCAGAATTCACCGGGATCTCCCTCCGCCCTGACGAGCACCTTCCCGCCGCCCTTGCGGCTGATCTCCTGGACGTCCTCGTCGTGGAAGACCTTCACGTCGGCCGTCGCCTCCTCGTCGATCTTGCCGTCCTTCTTTCGTTTAGCTATTATGCAGATGATCATTTTCCTTTTCCCTTTTGTGAATAAATTTTCATGCCATCCACGATGACAAGGTCGAACGGCCCGAAGCCGCCGCCTTTGCCAGTTAAAAACAAACTCAAGCCGGCGTAGTCGATGGCTTGTTCCGAATAGATCTGAATCGTTTCTGCATTGTCCTCTATCGGGAAGCAGGGCTGGCCATCCTCCGTTCGTTTTGCCTTGATGCAGATGATCATCTTTTCGCCTCCATGATGACGCCGGCGGCCATCACGATCGGCCAGCCGAGCATGTTTCCGAAAAGCAGGGCGCCGAGAAAGATTTCAACAACGAGTTCCATTTGCCGCCTCCTTTGGCTTGACGACCGTCACGGCGACCGCGCGGCCGTTCATGATATGGATGTGGTGCGTGTGCTTCATTTTACCCCCCCCGTCTGGTTTTTCATCTCCTGGTACTTTTTGTAC